>OFHW01000041.1_pt1 | contig 14142 bp, 11 predicted proteins | sample 1522121 | NCBI WGS metagenome assembly OFHW01 (sample SAMEA3891868, study PRJEB23780) | metagenome | biome: terrestrial biome; feature: animal house; material: Caecal content | place: Italy | collected 2015-05-05 | reverse complement strand
CCCCATACCAGACATTGGGCAGAAGTGTCTTTCCATCAATGGTAGCCACCACGATCTGCTGGATGCAGCCGGTGGCCGGGTCTTCCTTGGCAAACGCCAACACATCGCCTTTCCGGCGGCCCTTGGCTATGGGATCAGCGCCGCGGACGGCCGCATAACCGTCACACGCCTCTGCCTGGTCTTTCCGCACATGGCTGTTCCATTCCCGCTTGGGATGGTCTGCCATAAAAGCGAGGCCATGGAGAAGCAGTTCCTCTTTCGTCAGCCGTTTGAGGACCGTCAGCTCAGTGCAGGAGATTTTGGAATCTACCTCGTCCTCGTCAATGTCCCCGCCGGCATTGACGATATAATATTCCGAATGGTCGATATCTCCGTAATAGTTCAGGCAATCCAGCGGGTTCTCCGCACAGTGGAAGCCATTTTGCCGGCAGTTGGCCTTATCAGTCACATTGAGGCCCATCTGAAACTGGTAATCAATGCAGATCATGCCGGGACGAAACCCTTTATACGCAATCATGCTCTGCCTCCTCAGCCTGCTTTTGCCATGCCAAAATCCATCAGCGACATCTGGCCGTCGGTAGCAGGCTCCTTTTCCGGCGCCGGCTTGGGCTCAGGCTTTTTCTTCTCGGCAGGCTTTTTCTCGGCTTTCTTTTTCTTGGAGGATTTCACGGAAGATTTGCCATAGTAGGGATGGGGAACAAACTTTTCTTCCTGCTCCTGGTCCTCCGTGGCGTCCGCGTCACGGAAGTAATCCTCCGACCACTGATAGCACAGGTCATCCGGAATATCGCAGCCATACCCCTGGCTGCCCTGGCCCGGCTGGATGCCGTTTGCTTTCAATTCGTCCTGGATGTACTCCCATGCCTTGCGGCTGATGTACTGGAAGCAGTGGACCATTGTTTTCTTCGGGTGCATGGTGAGACGGGCAAATGCCGGGTCTTCCAGGCACTTGGTCTGGATATACTCCGACACGCACTCCTTCATATTGCGCCGGGTCAGCTTTTCCACATCGCCGCTGACCCGCTGCATGGAAGCAGCCACCACCTCATCGTCGCTCATGGCAGCCAAGCGGTCCATCTGTTCCTGCAAGGCCTTCTTCTTTTCCGCCTGTTTTGCCTCCCACTCAGCCTTCCGTTTGGCTTCGGCAGCCTCATGCTCGGCACGGCGCTTTTCCTCGTCAGCGTCCGTATTGGAGGTATCTGCCTTGGCAGGCTCCGCCTGACCCTCATCGGCATTGTCCTCCTCATCGGTTTTTTCTGCGGGAGACTCAGCCTCGTCAGGCTGTTCCAGCTCTTCCGGGGCCTCATCCAAATCTCCGTCGTCCTCAAAAGCAGGCTGCGGCGCCGGCTCTGCGGCAGGCGGTACGGGCTGACGGTCAGCCGGCGGCACCGGCAGCTCGTCAAAGTTCTCCCCGTCCTCAAAAGCGCACTCGCGGGTGAGCGAGGCGGCAGACGGTTTGCGGCCTTCCTGCATATCCAGCGACATTTCCGAAAAATATCCCATAATAAACTCCTTTCCGTTGACAAAAATGGCATGGATCAGGATAAAACCTGTTCCATGCCATCGTTTACCTGTGTCACAGCACATAGAGTAGTGTGCTGAAGCTGTCGAAACAGTAACATATCACATTGGGATACTGCTCCGACCACTTTTTGATCCTGTCCTGCACCTCCTGGGCTTTCCGCTGGGCCGGGCCATTCCACGGCGGCGGGACCGTCACCGTAAAATATCCCTTATCCGTGCGGGGACGCACATCAGCGTTCAGATGGGCGCATTGCTCCAGAAGCGCCAGAAGCTGCCCTCTCTTCGTCTCATTTACAACAACCATTGAAGCCTCTTTATGTCCCTTCTTTGATGTCCTTTTTGGCAAGCATGGGTGAAAACTTGACCTGCGGAAATTCATGCTCCCCATTGACATAGTAGTAGACCCTTCGTGGAGAATGGTCCAGTTCTACCACATCAGAGAGCGCCATTGGCCGCCCGTGGCAGCCCTCCGGCAGTTCCTCCCGGCAGTCAGCAAACAGGCGCTTCAAAATCTCTGCGTCGCTCTGTTCCACCGGGCAGTAGACTTCGCCAGCCCCAACCATGCGGTACATGGCGGCGGGCGGCTGTTCATAGCCGGCCTTTTGCAGCGCCGCGAGTTCCTTGAACGCAAACGGGATGGCTTTCTGCTCGTCCAGTTCCAGCTGATAGAGTACAAACCTCTGTTTCCGCCGCTGGGGTTCCAGCAGGGCGCCGAGGGCATCCCTGCCTTGCCGCAGGAAGGTTTCATGTTCCTCTCTGGTCAAGCCAAGATACTCCGTCAGGCAGGTCTTGTTTTCAGCCAGGTGCTGCCATAGTTCGATGCAGTCCTCAATATGCGCCAGTTCACACAAGCCGCGGAGGTACTGCGCCTTAAAACTAAGTCTATCGATCTCCTTTCTCCGTTGATTTTCCCGGCGAAGTGCCAGCTGCCAATCGTCAAATCCCTTATAGTTGGGATTCCAGGTCAGCCTCCGGCAATTCATGCCATACTTCCGGGCCGTCAGGTAAATTTTCGACGCCCCGGCCATCGTCATTTGATTGTTGTACTTGTCCATATCGTGGGCTTCAATGATTTCCTCCGTGCCGTTCTGCGCCAAAAGGGCAAACAACGGGTCCAGCGGGCTGGTGTTGTTGGCCCCGGCAATCGCGGCAAAGGTGCGCCCGGTCAGACAATGGGAAATATCTGCTTTCAGCAGCCCCTCGATCACATAGACCACCCGGGCGGATGGGTCACCGATCAGATGTACCGGGCTGCCGGAGCCTGTCCCGTCTGTCTTTGAGGAAGAGGAAAACCAGATGTACTTGGCCCCCGGTTTCTCCGGCGGGTCATCCTTGTGTTTCAGCGGTACATCCAGCATGATCTGAAATCCCTGAAGCCGGCCGTCAAAGCCTATGGCGGGGATCAGGATGCCGGAGGTCTTCTTATAAAATGCCATTGTCCAGTGGCCGCTGTCGTCCCGGTAAAATCCGGGTACGCCCTGCACCCTGCAGCCCTGCCTGATCAGCCGGTCCGTGATAGAGCGGCATAAGAAGGGCGGCGGGGTACTCTTAAAGCCCAGCGCCTCGATTTGTTCATCAGACAGCCCACGCTTTGGTGAACGCAGATGTTCCCGATGTGCCGGCCGCAGCGTAAGCTGGGCCAGCAGGAGGGATAGCGTCTGATGGATCTCGGCCGGGCTGGCTTTGTCCGACTGCGGCACAGTTTTTCGCTCGGAAGAAGAATAACCTGCAGCGGCCGCCCGGGCCCCCGAAGATGGGGACCCGGTGCTGACCGGCTGCTGTTGGGCTTCATTCCCGGAGCGTGCGTGTTCCTCATGGGTATTGTCACACAGAGCTTCTGCAATCTCCCAATAAGCGTCAGAGGTCGTCGTGTGATTCAATTTTGCATATAGCGCCAGCATTCCGCCATGTTCGTCGCAGTGATTGCACCGCCAGACATTTTTGACGAAATTGACATTCATCCGCCCGCGGCGGTCGCCGCAGAACGGGCAGTCCACATAGACGCTGTTTGCCTGCTGGCGCCTGACCCGCAGGTGCAGCAGTTCCACAACTTCCATGATACCGAAGGGAAATTCATCCGGGTACGAGCCCATCTGTCATTCCTCCCTTCATGCCCTCGCCGGGGGCCATATCAGCCGGCCTTTTGAAGCGAATTCAAAACCAGCTGGGCGGCAGCGCGGACCATGTTGTTCTTGCTTTTGCCCGGAATCAGGTAATACCGCAGATTGACAGGCCGCTTCTCGGCCACCTGGGCAATCGTCATGCCCTTGCAGATGCCATCGTCTACGATGACCTGCTGGGCCTGTTCCAGCGTCATGACCTGCAGAATATCCTCCATAGGCGTGTCCTTCGTGTAAGAGGGGGTATCCACCGCAGTATCCACCGCTCCGGCAGCGCCATCTTCGGGCTGCAGCGGCTCGGCGGCGGGTTCGGATTCCTCCGTGTGCTGGACCGGCAGCTCCGTTACATTGCCGCGGACAGGCAATTCATCCGCCTGTTCATTTTCATCCGCCGGCTGCTCTACCTTTGGCGAAGGCCCAACCGGGAGCGTATCGAATGTCCTCTCAGGCTCTACCGGCAGGTGCTGCTCCACCGTTTCCGAAGCAGTGCTTTCCTCCGGCGGGGCAGTTGTCACGGTTGCCGCCTTTGCGCCCTTAAACGCCCTCTGCGGCGTTTTGATGGGGCTGGCAGGGGATTTCACCTCAGCAGGCGTATCGCCCTTCTGCGGGGCGCTGTGGGGCTCCTGCGGCGGTGCCGTGCGTGCCGCCGGCCCGGCAGGCGGTTCTGCGGCCTTCTTGACCGGCGTTTCAATGCTTTTCTCCATCAGGTCGGCCTGGGCGCCGGCGCTGATCATCTGGATGCCAAAACCTGCGTCCGTAAGGGCCTGGCTCAGCGCCTCATTCTGGGCCGCTTTCACGAAGTCGCGGCTGTCCTGGGTAGTCTGCTGGGCCGTGCTCATACTGAACGGCTCCGCGTCACTGCGGTCCAGGAATACCTTGGCCTCAAAAATCGCCATCTGCTCCGTGATCCGCAGCGCCGTCAGACGCATACGGCCGTTGGGATGGGCCATGCGGAACCAGAGTTTCTGGTAAGGCAGGTCCAGCTTCAGGGTGTCCTTGGTGCGGCGGAGGAACTTGAGCGGGTCAAAGCCCGGCACCTTGTTCAGTTCAGCGGCCGCAGGCACAGTTTCGTACATCGTTTTCGCATTGCTGTCGTTCATGTCATATACTCCTTCCTGTGTAATAAATAGGAGACGCGGGGCAATTTTCTGCACCTTGCGCCTCTTTTTTAACCAGCGTATTTCAGTTCTTCTTCCAGAGCTGCCGGGACCGGGATTCCGGCCCGCTTGGCATAGGCCTTATAGTACATACCGATGCGCGTGCCCAGAAGCGTATTCCGCTTGACGATTTCATTCCGGTGGATCGCCATAAACAGCACCTGCTTTTGGCCGATCAGCACCACGCGCTTTTTGGCTCGGGTGATGCCGGTATAGAGCAGGTTGCGGTAGAGCATGACGGTGTGCGCTTTCAAAAGCGGCATGATGACCGTTTCATACTCAGAGCCCATTGCCTTGTGGATGGTGGTGGCGTAGGCAAGGTCCAGATTGACCATATCCTCTACGCTGTATTCCAGTTCTCGGCCCACACCGAAGTCCAGACCGATACGCTTGCCATCTTCATCGTCTTTGATATAGCGGATAAATCCCAGGTCGCCGTTGGACACCTTGGCGGTGTTTTTGGTCTGCATGATCCGGTCGTTGACCCGGAACACTTTGACGCCGATCTTGATTTCTTCCTCGGCAGAGCGGAACGGGTTGACCACCTCGCGGATGGCCTCGTTGAGTTGTTCCGCCGACGCGGCGCCTTCCGAACGGAAGGGGGACAAAATCTGCACCCGGTCAATGCCGCTTTCCGCGATTTCCCGGCAGTAACGGGCGATGATCCGCTCCGCAGCATCTGCCTGGTTATCGCTTGCCATAAATACAAAGTCCGGCCCAAAGTACAGCTTGGTGTTGCCCTCGTTGATAAACTTGGCGTTATAAGCGATCAGGCTGTCCTTGGACTGGCGGAAGATCTGGTCCAGCACCGTGACGGGAATCAGGCCGCAGTCGATCAGTTCGCGGAACACAGTCCCGGCGCCCACACTGGGGAGCTGGTCGGGGTCGCCCACGAGAACGACACGGGCCCCATCCTTGATGCGGGAGAAAAACTTGTCTGCCAGCCACATATCCACCATAGAAAACTCGTCCACGATGATCAGGTCCGCCGACAACGGCTCCTGCTGTCTGCTGCGGTTGGCGTCATCTTCTTCACTGCCGAGGCCCAGGCCGCTGTGGAGCGTCCGCGCCTTGTCAAAGCCAGTGCTTTCCGCCATACGACGGCTGGCACGGCCGGTCGGTGCCATCAGAACGATTTCACCTTTCGGGTGCAGGCGGCGATAAACTTCCAAAATGGTCTTGAGCACCGTTGTCTTGCCGGTGCCGGGAGAACCTGTGATAATGGACAGGCTGTGGCGGTAAGCCGCGTAGACCGCTGCCTCCTGTTTGGAAGACAGCACAAGCCCCATTTCACGCTTGACCTGCTCCAGCGCCTGCTCAATGCGCTCCGGCGCAGACGGCTCTATCAGCCGCATGGCAATACGCCGGGCCGTTTCATCTTCCTGTGCGAATGTGCGGGGCAGGTAGATGTTATCTTTGACGGATACCACCTCGCCATGAAGAATCATGTCCTGAAGCACATCCGCGACCTCCTGTTCATGAAGCCGGAGAGACGGGACGGGGATCTTTGCGTTGAGAAGCCGAAGAGCCTCCTTCCGCAAAGTTTCACCAGGCAGGAACAAATGTCCCTTGCCGCCCTTGCTGTCCTCCAGCGCCCAGAACAGTGCGCCTTTGACCCGCATGGGGTCATGCAGGTCGCCGCCGTTTTTCTGAACGATGGCATCTACCCGGAGAAATCCAAAACCGGACACCTGGCACAGTTCAAAGGGACTCTTTTTCAAGATGTCCACGCTGGCGGGTCCAAAGTGCTGGTAGATCTTCAGAGCCGTTTTCGGCGTGATCTTGAATGGGGAGAGCAGCGTCATCAGGTCTTGGAGCATCCGGCTCTCCGCATACGAGGTTTTGATGTCCTCCAGCTTGCTTTCCGTAATGCCCTTGACCTCCAGCAGCCGCTCGGGATGGTTTTGCAGAATATCCAGCGTTTCCACGCCAAACCGGGAGACGATCTGCGCGGCAGTCGCCGGCCCAATGCCTTTGATGAGGCCGGAGGCCAGATAGCCCTCCACACCGTCCCTGGTCTTGGGAACGATCTCACGCCACTGTTCCACCTGAAGCTGCACACCATATTTGCCCTTTGTCCATTCGCCGTCCAGTTCCAGCTCTACCGCGTCCGTGCGGGGCAGTTCATAGCCCGTCGCAACAAAGCGGATCAAATGATCCCTGTAGCGTCGGGTGGAACGGGCTTCCTGGGGCACCTCCTTATCGGCAGTTTTCACGCTGATGATACAGAACTTGTTCACCGGGTTATGATAGATCGTCCCGTCATAAGTTCCTCTATGGATCACTTCTTTTTTCCCTCCTTTTATGCCGCCTCGCCGTCACACTTGACTACGAACCGGCGTGACACTGAGACAGTCACATATTGTTCGTAAATGTCCGGGTGGTCCAGCTTCAACCGTTTCAGATTATCCTTGTCGATACCAGGGGTTCGTATCGGATTGTAAGTGACGGTATAGTTCACCCCATCCTGCTGGCAAATGGCTTTGCAGCTTTTCCCCATTTTGGCAATGATGGCAGCCTTCAGCCGCTTCATATCCTCCTCGATTTCCTTTTTGCCTGCTTCTGCGCCTTTTTTCTGCTCCTGAAGCTGGAGAAAACGCATCAGCTTGGCCGTCAGAGATAAATCGAGTGACACAGCGGGGGCCTCCTTGTCAGCGGGGCCAGTGTACCGGCGCACGCTCTCGATCACGAGGTCACCATCTTCGGTGTAAGGCGGCGGCGTTCTGGTAAGCACATGATTTTCCCAGAAATTCTGCTCCAGAAAAATCATCTCATCCTCATAGGCCAGATCCCTCTGCATATCACGGATAATACTTTCCTGCTCGTTGTTGCCATACAGGCAGCAGAAGAAACAGCGGTCCACATCCATGACGGCCATGTAATGCCGCCCCTGGGACTCATAGTAGGCCGGAATGGTTTCCTCACCATCCAGCCACCAGTTGTCTTTGGCGTTGTAGTTTGTGGTCTTGATCTCCAGAATAGCGGTGGTGCCGTCCGGCAGTTCTACAAAGTAGTCCACATCCGCCAGCATCCAGGGATACTTCGGGTGCTGGAACATCTTTTTGATCTGATAGACCTTGTAGCCGGTCCGGTGCTGGAAGATCTTCGCCACCAGCGGTTCCAACAGGTGTCCCATCTCCAGGGCCACCCAGTTGTCCTCATGGTCCTCGACCACGGCAATGTTCAGCTTGTCATAAAACAGATCCCGGGCCGTCCGCCACGGTGAAATGCCCAGCAGAGCTGCAACATCGCTGCCTCCAATACCTTTCCGGCGGTAGGCAAGCCATTCTTCTTCGGACAAGCCTGCCGTTTCCACCAGCACCAGGGGCTGATGCCGCTCTTTGACAGCCACACTGCCTGCCGGCATACTCAACACCCCCTCCGCGTCCTGCGGGGAATGACGGGCGCCCGAATCACCGGGCAATGCTTCTGTGCGGACTGGTTCAGTTTCTGATACTGCCGCCAGCTCTCCATCGGTTTCCTCTTACTCGTCAGAGACTCCTGACTCCGCTTTTTTACATTCATGTTCATACCTGCCTTTCTGTAATTGTGGTATATCCTCAAAGCCGTTTCCGGCATTTGGGCAGAAAAAAAGCGAGGGTGACAGTGGGCGTAACGCCTGATGTCCATAGCTGCCTATGAACCAAAGTCATCCTCGCTGACGGGAGCAAAAGTCCCGGAAAACAAAAAAAGCCAGTAATATACCGGCCCAGAGGGGCGCAGTAATACTACTGGCACAAGTACAATCTTGACTGCGTGTGCAATGCAGATTTTTCAATCCGCGGTACAGAAACTAAGTCTGTATCCCACAAGGGGAGCGCACAAAAATCAATTACAGAAACAGTGTAGCACAACATCTTGCGTTAGTCAAGAAATATCATCTATATATAGTATCTTTCTGTTGCTGAAAATGGCATTGCTCAAAAAAACTCATCAAAAGGCACAGGATTTGCAGAAATTTGGCCGCCATCTCCTATATATAGGGCGTACAGACATGGCATGGGATTCCGTAGCCGGTCTGCACGCTCTTTTTGTACCTTGACAAGCCCCATAACCTTTTCCATTGGAGTTATACAGGGATCGCGGACAGTGTGCGATGACCACATGGAGCCCGCCCACGATTGAAATACCGCACAGCGGGCCCTGGCAATACGCGGCGGAAAGCCCCGGCGCAGGAAATGGCCTTTGGAAGAGACCCTACACTTCCCGATGAATTTGAATGACTTCATTGTTTTTGTTGAAAACCTTCTTCTACAAACAGTAAAGGATATATGTAATTGCAAATAAAGGAGGGCAATTATGGAAAAAAGAAAACCCAATGACCTTTCACCGGATCAGTGCTTGGCGGTCGATACGGAATCGCTTTGCAAACTGCTCGACTGCGGGCGGCACACGGCCGTCCAGATCGGCGACCTGGCCCACGCCCGCATTACCATGAATTCTCGTGTCCTTTGGAGCGTTCAGCGCGTGAAGGAATATTTGTACGAGATCTCATGCTAACAGAACCTTGCCCATTCCGGGCACAGCAACACACAAAACATCGGGAGGTATCAGCCTATGCCAAAAGTTAGAAAAGACAACAAAGGCCGCAACCTGCGGCCAGGAGAAACACAACGCTCAGACGGCAGCTATATGTTTGTCTATAAGCTGGGTAAGAAGAAAAAGTACATTTATGATTTTGACCTTGCCAGCCTGCGGGCCAAAGAAAAAGTGCTCAACCGTGACAGCGAAGACGGTATTCGCACCCAGGAGGCTATGAAAATCACCCTAAATGATATGTTCAAAGTCCTCATGGATACGAAGATCCAGTTAAAGGCTTCTACACGGGCGAATTACGAATATCTTTGGAGCAACTATGTGAAGGATGAGCCGTTTGCCAACATTCCCCTGCCCAACATCCGAAAGAGCGACATCCTGACATTTTACACGAAGCTTTTGAAAAAAGGCTTTGCGGTCAATTCCTTGGAAAGCATCAATAACCTGATTCACCCCACGCTTGAATTGGCGGTCGATGATGACTACATCCGAAAAAATCCAAGCAAAGGCGTCTACCGCTCTCTCAAAACAGAGGGAGCCGGGGCGCCCCCGAAGAAAAGAATCGCGCTGACCATGACACAGCAGAAGAACTTCCTTCGGTTCATTTCCAAGTCACCGATGTATAGCCACTGGCTGCCTGTCATGGTCGTACTGCTCGGTACGGGAATGCGTGTTGCGGAATGTACCGGCTTAACTAAAAATGATGTGGACCTGGAGAACAACACCATCTCTGTCAATCACAACTTGATCTATCGCGTGATTGATGGGAAAGCAGGTTTTCATATCACCACCCCTAAAACAGCCAGCGGCACCCGCACCATCCCTATCCTGTATCCGCAGGTTGCTGAACAGCTCCGCACATTGATTGAAGTCATGGACACACTCTATCCGGAAGACCTTGTGATGAATGGGTATCACGGTTTCCTTTTTAGGAATCGGGAAGGTTACTTTCTCAGTGCCCATAATATCAATCGGGCCATCCAGCGTATCTCCATCGCCTACAACGCCGAAGAAATGGATCAGGCTGAACTGGAAGATCGTGAGCCGGAACTGCTGCCGCATTTTAGCGTACATAACATGAGACACACATTCTGCACGCGGCTCTGTGAAAGCACGAACGACATCAAGTTTATCCAGCAGGTGATGGGCCACGCTGATTTTTCCACAACTATGGATATTTACACGCATATTACGCAAGAAAACATGAGGGAAAAAGCAGAGGCAATCAAGGGTAATTTGGTGCTAATGTGAAAATTGCAAAAAAGGGCAAATCCGCATAAAAAACACGGATTTGCCCTTCATTTTGGCCCGTCTGATGCCGTCTGATTTCAAGCAAAAGTTGTAGAAAAGTTGTAGTTGTAAGCCCTTTTTACTACATCTTGTGCCGTCCGGTTTCGTCAGACACTATATATTGTGGAATTTTAGTCCAAGGGCTTCATCGTGGGGAACAGCAGCACGTCCCGGATGGAGGCCGAGTCGGTCAGCAGCATGACCAGCCGGTCGACCCCAAAGCCCAGGCCGCCCGTGGGAGGCAGGCCGTACTCCAGGGCGTTGACGTAGTCGTAATCCACCTGGGCCTTGCAGCCGGGCTCCAGGGCCTTGCGCTCGGCCACCTGGCGCTCGAAGCGGTCCTTCTGGTCGATGGGGTCGTTCAGCTCGCTGAAGGCGTTGCCGTACTCGGTGCAGTCGATGAAGTATTCAAACCGCTCGGTGAAGGCGGGGTCGTCGGGCTTGCGCTTGGCCAGGGGGCTGATCTCCACCGGGTAATCGTAGATGAAGGTGGGCTGGATCAGCTTATCCTCCACGAAGGCGTCGAAGAAGGCCGCCAGGATGGAGCCCCGGGTGGGCACCTCGGGCAGGTCCACATTGTGGGCCTTGGCCGCGGCGATGGCGTCGGAGTCGGTCTTCCAGTCGTGGTAATCCACGCCGGAATATTTCTTGACCGCCTCCACCATGGTCAGCCGCTCCCAGTGGCCCATGTCGATCTGGTTGCCCTGGTAGGTGATGACCAGGCTGCCGCAGATCTTCTCAGCCAGCCGCTTGTACAGCTCTTCCACCAGGTCCATCATGCCGTGGTAGTCGGTGAACGCCTGGTACAGCTCGATGGAGGTGAACTCGGGGTTGTGCTTGGGGTCCATGCCCTCGTTGCGGAAGATGCGGCCCACCTCGTACACACGGTCCATGCCGCCCACCACCAGCCGCTTGAGGTACAGCTCAGTCTCGATGCGCAGGACCATGTCCATGTTCAGGGTGTTGTGGTGGGTGATGAAGGGCCGGGCCGACGCGCCGATCTCAAAGGGGGTCAGGATGGGGGTGTCCACCTCCAAAAAGCCCTTCTCGTCCAGATAGGCGCGGATCTCCTTCAGGATGCGGCTGCGCTTGACGAAGGTGTCCTTGACTTCGGGGTTGGCGATCAGGTCCACATAGCGCTGGCGGTAGCGCATTTCGGTGTCGGTCAGGCCGTGGAACTTTTCGGGCAGGGGGCGCAGGCTCTTGGCCAGCAGGGTCAGCTCGGTGACCCGCAGGCTCAGCTCGCCGGTCTTGGTGCGGAACACCTCGCCCCGCACGCCGATGATGTCGCCCACGTCCAGCTTTTTGAAGGCGGCGTAGGCCTCCTCCCCCAGCTCGTCCCGGCGGACGTAGAGCTGGATGTCGCCCTTATCGTCCCGCAGGTGGGCAAAGCTGGCCTTGCCCATCACCCGCTTGGACATCATGCGGCCCGCCAGGGCGGCGGTGCGGCCGGCGTCGGCCTCGTTGGGCAGGCCGGCGTATTCCGCCTTCAGGTCCGCCGAGTAGGCGTCCTGGGGGAACTTGGTGATGGCAAAGGGGTCGCAGCCGGCGGCACGCAGGTCGGCCAGCTTCTGGCGGCGGACCTGCACCTGCTCGCTGTCGGCAGGAGCTGCGGTATTCTTGATCTCTTCCATGCTCTCCTCCGCTTACGCCTTGCTGTGGGTGATGGCCAGCACCTTGTAGATCACGGTGTGGCCGGCCGGCAGCAGCACCTCGGCTTCATCGCCCACGGCCTTGCCCAGCAGGGCGTGGCCCACGGGGCTCTCGTCGCTGATCTTGCCCTTGAAGGGGTCGGCCTCGGTGCGGCCCACGATGTCGTATTCCTCGGGGTCCTCGTCCTCCATCTGGATGGTGACGTGGGTGCCCACCGAAACGCTGTCCACGCTCAGCTCGCTCTCGTCGATGACCTTGACGTTCTTGATCATCTGTTCCAGCTCGGTGATCCGGTTCTCGACCAGGCCCTGGGTGTTCTTGGCCTCGTCGTATTCGCTGTTCTCGGACAGGTCGCCGTGGCTGCGGGCCTCTTTGATCTCCTCAGCCAGCTCCTTGCGGCGGACCGTCTTGAGGTATTCCAGCTCTTCCTTAATGGCCTGCAGGCCGGCGGCAGACATTACGATTTCCTGTGCCATGGATCTGAATCTCTCCTTATGTTTCAAATGTGCGGCGGTATGGTCAAAAGCCGCAAGTCGGCGTTTTTGCGGGGCAAAAGGGCTGCTCCCTCCGCCCTAACCTCTCTATTATAATAGCAACCCGCCGGGATGTCAACCAAAACCCATCGCAGATAGGTGCAAATGACCGCTCCGCATAAAAGGACCCCGCCGGCAGAGGGAAGTGCCGACAGGGTCCGGGTGGATGTCTTTAACTTATGCGCCGGGGGGCTGCGGCTCAGTCGTCCGCGCCCTCGTCCAGGTTGCCCAGCTTGCGGGCCTGCTCGACCACGGCGGGCACCAGGTTCTCAGGCAGCACCTCGTAACGGGCGAACTCGCGGGTGAACCAGCCGCGGCCCTGGGTGGTCTGCCGGATGAAGGTGGTGAAGGTGGTCAGCTCGGCCAGGGGCACCTCGGCGATGATGGTCTGCAGGCCGTCCTCGTCGGGCTCCATGCCCAGCACGCGGCCGCGGCGCTTGGTCACGTCGCCCATGACGGCGCCGGTGTTGTCGCCGGGGATGTGGGCCCGGACGGTGTAGATGGGCTCCAGGATGACGGGGCCGGCCTCGGGCATGGCCGCCTTATAGGCCAGCTTGGCCGCCATGATGAAGGCCATTTCGGAGGAATCGACGGGGTGGTAGCTGCCGTCCAGCAGGGTGGCCTTGAGGCCCACCATGGGGTAGCCGGCCAGCACGCCCTTCTCGGCCGCCAGGCGGACGCCCTTTTCGACGGCGGGGAAGAAGTTCTTGGGCACCGAACCGCCAAAGACCTGCTCCTCAAACTGGATGGCGTCGCCCTCGCAGGGCTCGAACTTGATGACCACGTCGCCGAACTGGCCGTGGCCGCCGGTCTGCTTCTTGTGGCGCCCCTGCTTCTGGACCGGCTTGCGGATGGACTCGCGGTAGGCGATGCGGGGGGCTTCCAGCCCGATCTCGACGCCGAACTTGTTCTTCAGCTTGGCTTTGACCACGTCCAGGTGCTGCTCGCCCAGGCCGCCGATGATCTGCTGGTGGGTCTCGGCGTTGTTCTCGTAGCTGAGGGTGGGGTCCTCCTCCATCAGGCGGGCCAGGGCGCTGCTGATCTTGCCCTCGTCCCCTTTCTTGGCCACGGTGACGGCCATGAAGAAGCTGGGGCTGGGGAAGACCGGCGCGTCCAGCTTGACCACGCGGGAGGCGTCGCAGAGGGTGTCGCCGGTGCGGGCGCTGACCATCTTGGCCACCGCGCCGATGTCGCCGGCGGTGATCTCGTCGGTGTCGATCTGCTTTTTGCCGCAGATGAACATGGGCTTGCCCAGTTTTTCGGTGTCGCCGGTGCGGGCGTTGACCAGGCTCATGCCCGGGGTCACCTTGCCGCTGACCACACGCAGAT
>OFHW01000040.1_pt1 | contig 14563 bp, 11 predicted proteins | sample 1522121 | NCBI WGS metagenome assembly OFHW01 (sample SAMEA3891868, study PRJEB23780) | metagenome | biome: terrestrial biome; feature: animal house; material: Caecal content | place: Italy | collected 2015-05-05 | reverse complement strand
ATCTGGGACCCCGTCCACATGTACAACGCGGTGGTCAACGGCTGGACCGATGTGGAGCACCAGATCCCCTTCGACGTCCGCCAGCCCAAGACCCACCAGTATACCCTGGAGCGGCTGCGCCGCTTCCTCGAGAGCCACCCCTATGTGGACGTGGTGCGCTTCACCACCTTTTTCCACCTCTTCACCCTGGTGTTCGACGAGCTGCGGCGGGAAAAATACGTGGACTGGTACGGCTATTCCGCCTCGGTCAGCCCTTACATCCTAGAGCGGTTTGAAAAAGAGGCGGGCTATCCCTTCCGCCCCGAGTACATCATTGACCAGGGCTACCACAACAACCAGTACCGGGTGCCCGGCAGGGAGTACCGGGACTTCATGGCCTTCCAGTAGCGGGAAGTGAACGCCCTGGTGCGGGAGATGACCGACATCGTCCACGCCTACGGCAAGGAAGCCATGATGTTCCTGGGGGACCACTGGATCGGCACCGAGCCCTTTGGGGACCGGTTCGCATCGTCCGGCGTGGACGCCATCGTGGGCAGCGTGGGCAACGGCAGCACCCTGCGGCTGATCTCGGACATCCCCGGGGTCAAGTACACCGAAGGGCGGTTTTTGCCCTATTTCTTCCCCGACACCTTCCACGAGGGGGGCGACCCGGTGCGGGAGGCCAAGGAGAACTGGGTCACCGCCCGGCGGGCCATCCTGCGCAAACCCATCGACCGCATCGGCTACGGCGGCTACCTGAAGCTGGCCCTCCAGTTCCCCGACTTCATCGACTATGTGGAGAGCGTCTGCAACGAGTTCCGGGAGCTGTACGACAACATCAAGGGCACCACCCCCTACTGCGTCAAGCGGGTGGCGGTGCTCAACTGCTGGGGCAAGATCCGCTCCTGGGGCTGCCACATGGTCCACCACGCCCTGTACCAGAAGCAGAACTACAGCTACGCCGGCGTCATCGAGGCGCTGAGCGGCGCCCCCTTCGACGTGCAGTTCCTCAGCTTTGAGGATGTCAAAAACGATCCCCATGTTTTGGATGACATCGACGTGCTCATCAACGTGGGCGACGCCGACACCGCCCACACCGGCGGCGTCTGGTGGGAGGACCCGGAGGTATCTTCCGCCATCCGGCGCTTCGTCTGGAACGGCGGCGGCCTGATCGGCGTGGGCGAGCCCGGCGGCCACCAGTACCAGGGCCGCTTCCTCCAGCTGGCCGGCGTGCTGGGTGTGGAAAAGGAGACCGGCTTCACCCTCAACTACGACAAGTACAACTGGGAGGAGCACCGGGATCACTTCATCCTGGCCGACTGCCCGGACCACGACATGGATTTCGGGGAGGGCAAAAAGAGCATCTACGCCCTGGAAGGGACCGACATCCTGATCCAGCGGGACAAGGAAGTCCAGCTGGCGGCCCACGCCTACGGCGAAGGCCGGGGCGTCTACATCAGCGGGCTGCCCTACAGCTTTGCCAACAGCCGTGTGCTCTACCGGGCCATTCTGTGGGCCGCCCACAGCGAGGAGGCGCTGCACACCTGGTTCAGCTCCAACTACAACGTGGAAGTGCACGCCTATGTGAAGAACGGCAAGTACTGCGTGGTGAACAACACCTACGAGCCCCAGGACACCACCGTCTACACCACCGGCGGCGCCAGCTTTGCGCTGCATCTGGAGGCCAACGAGATCCGCTGGTACGAGATATGAACCTGACGCCTGAACGGCTGCGCGAGGCGGCCGCGGTGGCGCCCAGCCCCCGCCAGCTGGCCTGGCAGCAGATGGAGTTCTACGGCTTCATCCATTTTGGGATGAATACCTTCACCGGCCGGGAGTGGGGGGACGGCACGGCCAGCCCCGCCCTGTTCGACCCCGCCTGCCTGGACGCGGACCAATGGGCCCAGGCCCTGAAAAGCGCCGGGATGCGGGGGATGATCCTGACCTGCAAGCACCACGACGGCTTCTGCCTCTGGCCCAGCGCCCACACCGACTACAGCGTGAAATATGCCCCCTGGAAGGGGGGCCGCGGCGACGTGGTGAGGGAGGCGGCGGAGGTCTGCCGCCGGGCCGGGCTGAAGTTCGGGGTCTACCTTTCCCCCTGGGACCGGCACGACCCCCGCTACGGCGCCGGCAAGCCCTACGACGACTACTACGTGGCCCAGCTCACCGAGCTGCTGACCGGCTACGGGGAGCTGTTCTGCGTCTGGCTGGACGGTGCCTGCGGCGAAGGCCCGAACGGCAGGCGCCAGGCCTACGACTGGGCCCGCTACTATGAGACCATCCGGGCCCTGCAGCCCGGGGCGGTCATCAGCGTCTGCGGCCCCGACGTCCGCTGGTGCGGCAACGAGGCCGGCCACTGCCGCCCCAGCGAATGGAGCGTGGTGCCGGCCGCCCTGCGGCGGACGCCAGCGCCCCGGATCATCCGCCCGCCCTGGCGGCCGACGGCCTGCCCGGCACCTATTGGCAGGCCGCCCCCGGCCGCACCGGCGCGGCCCTGACCCTGACCTTCCCTCCGGAAGAGACGGTCTCCTGCGTGGTGCTGGGGGAATACCTGCCCGCCGGCCAGCGCATCGAAGCCGGCCGCATCGAGGCCGATGGCCGGATCATCGCTTCCTTCACGGTGGTGGGGCACAAGCGGATCTGCCGCTTTGCGCCGGTGCGGGCCAGGTCCCTGACCGTCCGCATCACCGAAGCCCGGGCCGAACCGGCCCTCCGCCTGATCGCCGCCTACCGCTGACAGAGCCATCTCCTGAGCTTTCTCTATATCGCACGCATCCCTGCCCAAAGCAGGCAAAAGCCTCCCCGTATGGTTTCGGGGAGGCTTTTGAGCATGTCGCGAAAGCGGCCTAGCCGATCGTCTGGACCAGCAGGGCGATGCCCAGGCCCAGCCCCAGGGCGGCGGCGCTGGCCAGGGCCGTCCGCACCAGGTTGGCCAGGATCTCGGGGTCGAAGGGGATCAGGTAGGAATCGACGATCATGGCGGGGACCACCAGGTTGACCAGCAGGGACGAAAAGCCCTGGCGGGCCCCGGCGTCCAGGACCCTGGTCCGCACCGCCAGGTAGCCGGCCAGGATCAGCAGGAACATGACCAGCACCTGCTGCGCTGTGATGGCGACGAGATTGCCTTGAAGCATGGCAGAGACCTTCTTTCTTGTCAGGGAGGGCGTTTGCGGCCCCATTATAGCGCGAAGGGGCGGGCCCTGCAAGAGAAAAAGCGGTTTTTGTATACAACATTTCCCGCCCCGCAAAGAAGCGAAAAAATTTGCGTTTTCCCTGTTGACAAGCGATGCTTTTTGCGCTATAATAACCAAGTCGGGAGCGCGCTGCCGGCCACATGCAAAAATATGGCCCGTTGGTCAAGCGGTTAAGACAGAGGCCTCTCACGCCTTTAACATCGGTTCGATTCCGGTACGGGTCACCACGTATAAAACGGCTGCACGCCGTTTTATATAGATGCCTCTTTAGCTCAGTCGGTTAGAGCACCTGACTGTTAATCAGGGTGTCGCCTGTTCGAGTCAGGCAAGAGGCGCTTGGGATGCCGTCCGGTGGGCGTGCATCCCTTTTTTTGTGCGTTGTGCACAGAAGGCGCGGCGTTTTTTGGCGTGAAATCCGCCTTTTTTTCATTGAAAATTGAAAATGGCCCCTTGAAGAAACTGTCGCATTGTGGTAAACTACACTTGAGCTTTAAGAGCCGCCTGGCTTTTAAAGCCGCAGCACCTCGATCAAAGGGTAGGCGCTCCCTTCTTTTGATAGCAGCTGACCTCTGCTTTGTCCTGTTTCTCCGCAGGGCAGGGCAAAGCAGAGGACTGCGTGCTGCTATAGGGTCATCCCTTTTGTTTGCATATGGGCCCGCGGCGCGGATTTGCGTGGGGTGGAGCAATTTTCCTCTTGTGAATTCGGGCAGAATATGATAAAATGTGTCCATAGTCCTGTGTGAACAAAATCATAATACATTTTGAAGAGATCGTGGCCGTTCGTCGCGTGTATCTCTTGTAAAGGAAACATCTATGCGCTATACTTATGTGCGGCAGCACGACACCACAGACTGCGCAGCCGCCTGTCTTGCGATGGTGTGCCTCCATTACAGAAAGGAAATCACGATCACGCGGCTGCGTGACATGATGGGCACCGACCTGAAAGGCACCAACCTTGTGGGCCTGCAGAAGGCGGCCAACGAGCTGGGGTTCACCACAGCGGCCGTCCGGGTAGACCGCGAGAATTTTTTAAGTGATTTTTCCCTCCCCTGCATCGCGCAGGAGATCACCGACCAGGGGCTGACTCACTTCGTGGTCGTGTTTAAAAAGACGACCATCCCCGACGAGGGCGCCCGGCGCAAGCATATGCTGGACGTCACCGCCGCCAAGGAGGAGGCCGACAAGACCGGCAAGAAGTACAAGGACAAGGAATACGTCGTCGTGGGCGACCCGGCCACCGAGCTGCGCAGGATGACGCTGGACGAGTTCTACAAAAACTTCACCGGCGTGCTGCTGCTGCTGAACCCCACGGCGGATTTCCAGCCCGGCAAGGTCAAGCAGGGCAGTATGTTCCGGCGGTATGTGAACCTTCTTCTGCCGCAGAAAAAGCTGTTCGCTTACGCCATCCTCAGCTCGGTCATCCTGACCATTTTAGGCATCGCCTCTTCCCTGTTCAACAAAATTTTGATGGACGAGGTGCTGCCCTACGGGCTGGATAACCTGCTGCTGACCCTGATCCTCGTGTTCAGCGTGGTCAGCGTCACCTCTGCATTTGTCACCTTCGTGCGGCAGTGGATCTTGGTCCATCTGTCCATCAAAATAGATATCCCGATGATGCTGGGCTACTTTGGGCACATCTACCATCTGCCCATGAAGTTCTTTGCCACACGCAAAACCGGCGATATCACCACCCGTTACTCCGACGCCAACACCATCAAGTCCATCTTCACCAGCATTGCGCTGAGCCTGATCATGGATATTTCGATGGCGGTCATCACCGGCATCATCCTGTTCCGGATGAATGCCACCCTCTTCTCGGTGGCCTTGTTCATGACGCTGGTCAGCCTGCTGCTTGTGCTGGTCTACCGGCGCCCCTACAAGAAGATCAACGAAGAGACGATGCAGCAGGCGTCCATCCTCAACAGCCAGATGATCGAGGGCCTGCGCGGCATCGAGACCATCAAGTGCAACGCCGGCGAGGACAACGAGCTGGAGCGTCTGGAACGGGAATACATCAAAAGCCTGAAGATCAGCATCCGGTCCAGCAAACTGTCCACGACCCAGACGCTGATCACTTCCCTTATCTCCACCGGGTTCAGCATGCTGACCTATTACATCGGCATCATGCAGGTCCTGAATGGGGAGATGACCCTGGGCTCGTTCATGGCCTTCAGCACCCTGTCCAGTTACTTCACCAACCCTGTGAGCAACCTGGTCAATTTGCAGCTCCAGATCCAGGAGGCCTCCATCTCGATGAAGCGCCTGACTGAGATCATGGACTACGAAGCCGAGCAGGCCAACGCAGACGAACAGGAATACAGCGACCTGGAGCAGATCGAAGGCGACATCGAGTTCCGGGACGTGACATTCCGCTACGGCAACCGCACCCCCGCGCTGGACCACGTCAGCTTTACCATCCCGGCAGGGAAAAAGGTGGCGCTGGTGGGCCATTCGGGCAGCGGCAAATCCACCATCACCAAGATGCTGCTCAAGTATTATGAGCCGGAATCGGGTGAGATCCGGGTGAACGGCGTCAACCTGAACGAGTACACCAACGCTTCGGTGCGCCGCGCCATTTCTTACGTACCGCAGAACATTGAGCTTTTCAGCAAGACCATCCTGGACAACATCCGCATCTCGCGCCCTGACGCGACGCTGGAAGAAGTCAAGGAGGCAGCCCGCAAGGCGGACGCCCACGAGTTTATCCGCAAGCTGCCGCTGCAATACCACACCTACCTGGAAGAAGCCGGCAACGGCCTGTCGGGCGGTGAAAAGCAGCGCATCGCGCTGGCGCGGGCGTTCCTGAAAGACTCAAACCTCTATATCTTGGACGAATCCACATCCAACCTCGACTTTGCGACGGAGAATGCCATTTTTGACATGATCTATCATCAGCTGGCCGACCGTTCGATGCTGATCGTCGCCCACCGCCTGTCCACCGTCCGCGGCTGTGACCAGATCATCGTGATGGATGAGGGCCGCATTGTGGAGCAGGGTACCCACGATGAGCTGATGGCGAAAGAGGGCAAGTATTACGCCCTGTGGAACCTGCAGCAGGGCATCTTCCGCAAACGGGAGGAGCCCAAGCCCGTTGTCGAGACCGCCCCCGCCCCGGATGACGAGGATGACGACGACTCGATGACCTATTGATGGTGCAACCGGGTGCGCACCCGGTTACATAAATGGTTTTCACGCGGTTGCGCAACCGTGTGGAGATCGACACATTTTTTCGTTTCAATCATTTGAAGGGAGTAATTCATTATGATGATGCCTGCAAACTACTCTGTTATCGCAGAGAACGAAATGACCTATGTCAACGGCGGCGCTCTGATCGACTGCTTCGCCCCCCTGATGACCTCTTCCAACTGGAAGACCTTCAACACCAACCTGATCAAGATCATCGGCAACAGCTTCATGCAGCCCGTGATCGACGCTACCCTGGGCGTTATGTTCGGCGGCAGCTGGCTGGCTGGCGACAGCATGTTCGGCGATCAGGGCACCATTTCCGGCTACTACACCGGCAAGCAGACTGTCCTGAACAAGATCATGGGCACCCTGGGCGGCCTGGCCACCATCTACACCCTGGGCACCAACGATGCCAAGACCAAGCACAACGACACCGTTGTCAGCTTCACTCTGTAAGCATTAAGTCAGTTAAAATCCCATTTTAAGAAAGGTGGTTCATCATGACCTTTCCTGCAAATTACGCAGTAATGGCAGAGGATGAGCTGACTTATGTTACCGGCGGCGGCGTGATCGCTAACGTTCTGCCCGCTGTCATGACCAGCGAGAACTGGCGCACTTTCAGTGTCAACCTGATCAAGATTGTTGGCAACACCTTCCTGGGCAAGTTTGTTGGTTCCATCCTGGGCACTGCCTTCGGCACCAACTATGCGTTCGGTGGCATCGTTGATGCTCTGAACGACAACTTCGCCGGCATGGATCTGCCCAACACTATTCTTCAGGTCATGGGCGGCGCTGCCGCGGTCTATACGCTGGGCGCTAATGATGCCGCAGTCCTTCAGGCTAAGAAGGTCGTCGATGTCGACGGCACCGTCTAATCTAAAGGACGAGGGTTCAGCTCTAATCTCGATTGCAAGTGTATTTTAGTCTGACCCCGCCCCACGGGGTTGGGGCAGTTAAAATGCCTCGTTATGGTGTGCCAGGAGGCAAGTACCTCCTGGCGCACCTTATTTTTTATGGCAAAAGCTGTCTGTTTCATCCGCCCGGATGCGACAGGCAAACGCGGGCTGCGAACGCCCCGCATCACTTCCTTTCTGAAATTTTAAGGCTGAACGAGTGTCATGCTAAAATTTCTGTGAGGCGTTCGCGGTCCACGTTTGCCTGCTGCAGCAGCGCAGGGCAAACTACAAGGATTAAGGTGGATAACATGAACGAAATTTTAGTCAGCGAAAGCAAGACCCTCAAGCTCACCAATGTGCTCAGCCGCCGGATCATGCCGGAGGAGTTCCCCAATATCAACCTGATCGTCACCCAGATGGAAAACTTTGTCCGCAGCCACGGCGCCCAGCCCATCGGCCCGCTGGTGCAGCACATCCTGGTGACCAAAGGGCCCAAGCCCGAGGCCCAGATGTACCTGCTGCGCCAGGCCAACCAGATGATCACCCGCCTGGACCCCCAGTACCACATGGACGCCGTGCTGCGGGTGAAAAACTGCCTGTACGCCCACTATGTGGGCCCCATGGCCCGCAACGAGCTGGCCACCCAGAAACTGAACATCTACGCCTTCGAGCATGACATCAAGCTGTCTGGCAGCGCATACTCCATCTTTGTCAGCCAGGACGATGACGAAGGCGTCGTGGACGTCTTTATGGAGAAGGAATAAACCCATGACCAACGTGCAAGTCACAAACCTTTACGATTTGCAGGACCGCCGCATCATGATGGAAAAAAAGCTGCCCCCCTACGGGTATGCGCTTTTGCTCATCGTGGCGGCCCTGATGATCGGCCTGGTGGCCTGGAGCACCGTCACCCCCCGCATCTACATCAGCCAGCTGCAGGGGTCGGTGCAGTCCGCCAACAAGACCTACATCATGTCGTCTTACTCGGGGCAGATCACCGAGCTGAACATCTCGGAGGGCAGCTATGTGGAGCAGGGAGACCTGATCGCCCACATCAAGAGCACCGACATCGACATCCAGCAGTCCCAGCTGGAAAACCAGCTGGCCATCTACCAGACCCAGCTGGCCCAGTACAACAAGCTGATCCAGTCCATCCAGGACAACACCAACTATTTCAGCGAATCGGACCCCGCCGATCAGACATACTATTACCAGTACGAGAACTACCAGAGCCAGGTGGCCCAGCACACCTTTGACTCTTCGGCCTACCGCGCCGCCGGCTACAGCGAGGCGCAGATCCAGTCCATGATGGAGCAGAACCAGAGCGAACTGGAGCAGCTGTATTACTCTGCCCTGCAGTCTGCGGCCCAGAACGTGAGCAGCGTGCAGGCCAACATCGAAAGCATCCAGTCCCAGCTGGACGCCCTGAGCACCGGCGCCAACGACTACTACATCTACGCGCCCACCTCCGGCGTCATCCACATGGACACCCCCTACAGCGTGGGCATGGTGCTCTCGGCCGGGTCGGTGCTGGCCACCGTCGCCAGCGAGAACGCGGACTATGAGATCGTGGCCTACGCCGGCCTGAGCGACCGCCCCCTGCTGGACGTGGGCGACCCCTGCACCATCGCCATCACCGGCCTGGCGCAGACGGCCTACGGCACCCTGACCGGCACCGTCACCGCCATCGACAGCGACGTGACCACCTCCAACGGCACCTCCTTCTACAAGGTGACCGTCAAGCCGGACAGCACCTACCTGATCAGCAAGAGCGGCGACCAGGTGGACCTGGCCAACGGCATGAGCGTCACCGCCCGCGTCCAGTACGACGAAGTGACCTACTTCCAGTACGCGCTGGAAGCCCTGGGCGTGCTGACGCGGTGAGGCGGTGAATCGGCTCCCCTCTCAGTCTCGCCGCCTGCGGGCGTCTCGCCAGCTCCCCCGCAGGGGGAGCCAAGTGTACGCGCGTCAAACAGGGCAAACTGCACGGTAAGGCTAAGACGGGAACAAGTTTGCCTTACCACCGCCTGGCCGCCACCCACGGGCGTGCTCTTGCCTCCCCCTGTGGGGGAGGTGTCATGCCGCATTGCGGCATGACGGAGAGGGCAACCGGCAGGCGCGCCTGAAAGCGGAGGTTTCTTTCCGTATCACCTTTCTTTGAGGTACAACATGAAGCGATTTGCAAAACGGCTGGCGGCAGCGCTGCTGCTGGCCGCCCTGACCGCCGGCGCGGCCCTGCCTGCCGGCGCCATACGGCTGCCCGAGTGGCCTTTCCGCCACATCGACGTCGAGAGCATCGACCCCGGTGAATACGACGCCCAGATGGTGGTGGGCACCACCCAGCAGCTGAAACCCATCGTGCTCCCCGAGGACGCCAGCGACCTGGAGGTCACCTTTGCCTCGGACGACCTCAGCATCGTGCAGGTCAGCCAGGACGGGCTGATCGGCGCGGCGTCGGTGGGCACCACCCAGGTGTCGGCCACCGCCGACGGCGTCACCATTTATTACGAGATCACCGTCGTCCCCGACCCCTCCACCGTGGTGTCGGACATGGACGCCGCCCTCTCCACCGAGGAGCTGGCCATCGGCGAGGTGGCCAATATTTCGGTGTCGGTCAGCCCTTCGTCGGCTGCCGCCACCGCCACCGTCAGCTTTGCCTCCTCGAATGAGGCCGTGGCCACCGTCAACAACTTCGGCCGGGTCACTGCGGTGGGCAAAGGCTCCGCCACCATCACCGTCACCTGCGGGGACATCGTCCGCACCGTCAACGTCAGCGTCTATATCCCCACCGACGGCATCCACCTGAACACCAACTACCTGGTCCTCAAGCCCGGCGAGACGGCCCAGATCACCGGCAGCGTCACCCCGGCCAGCGCCCCCCAGGGGCTGACCTTCCGCTCCAGTGACCGCAGCGTGGCCACCGTCAGCGGGGGCGGCGCCGTCACCGCGGTGGGCACCGGGTCCACCTCCATCATCGTCTCCAACGGGGATTCCTCCAGCATGGTGACGGTGATCGTCAACCAGGGCGGCAGCGCCGGCAGCTCTTCCAGCAGCGGCGCTTCCTCCGGGAGCAGCGGGGGCGCCTCCAGCCAGCCCGAGCCTTCGAGCGACCCCATCATCCAGCAGATCAACGACGCCCAGGGCGACTTTGTCAATCTGAACCAGCCCGATGTGCCGGTCATCACCAGCCCGATGCTGGACGCCCTGCGCCGCACCGGCAAAAGCATGAGCGTGACCGGCGAGGGCTATATCCTGACCGTCAACGGCGCGGACATCCGCAACACCCAGAACGAGATCGACACCGCGGTCGCCTTTGCCCCCAGCACCAGCGAAAACGGGGTGGAGTTTACCCTGAACGCGGGCCGCTCCATGCCCTGCACCGTCAGCCTGACGGTCACCGGCGACAACGCGCAGTATACCCGCCTCTACCTTTACAACGAGGCCACCGGCCAGTGGCAGTATCTGAACAGCTACGCGGACAGCGTCGTCACCACCGACACGGCCGGGCGCTACCTGCTGACCAACGACACCCTCACCTTTATCCATATGAACATCTACGCCTTGGCGGCCGCCGGCGTTGTCCTGGTGGCCATCGTCGTGGTGTATATCGCAGTCAAAAAGCGGTACTGGTTCTGGTGATGCAGGCCATCCATATAGAATCTTACCATCCCTCCGGCAAGCAAAGCCCCGCCTCCTGCAAACAGGAAGCGGGGCTTTGTGATCGTTTCTTTCGTCCGCGGCGGGGCGTCACTCGACGGTGACGCTCTTGGCCAGGTTGCGCGGCTTATCCACGTCGCACCCGCGCAGCACCGCCATATAGTAGGCGAACAGCTGCAGCGGCACGATCAGCTGCAGGGGCATGAACAGGTCCTCGTATTCGTCCAGCCGGACGACGTAGTCGGCGATGCCCTCGGGCACCACCGCATCTTTGGTGGTGAACAGCAGTACCTTGGCCCCCCGGCTCTTAGTCTCCTTGGCATTGGAGAGGGTTTTCTCATACACCGACTTCTGGGTGGCCAGGGCGATCACCGGCACCCCGTCGGTCACCAGGCTGATGGTGCCGTGCTTGAGCTCGCCGGCGGCGTAGGCGTCCGAGTGGACGTAGCTGATCTCTTTCAGCTTCAGGCTGCCCTCCAGCGACAGGGCGTAGTCGAAGCCCCGGCCGATGAAAAAGCAGCTCTGCGTATTTACAAACAGGCTTGCCAGATACTTGATATACTCGCAGTCATCCAGCCGGGGCCGCACCACCTCGGGCGCGCGCTGCAGCTCGGCGGTGTAGCGGCGGGTCTCGGCCTCGCTCAGCTTGCCCCGGGCGTAGGCCAGCCGCAGGGCAAACAGATAGAGCACGCACATCTGCACCATGTACGCCTTGGTGGAGGCCACCGCGATCTCGGGCCCCGCATAGGTGTACAGCACATAGTCGGCCGCCCGCGCAATGCTGCTGCCCACCACATTGACGATGGCCAGCACCGGCACGCCCCGGCTTTTGGCCAGCTTGAGGGCGGCCAGGGTGTCGCTGGTCTCGCCCGACTGGCTGATGATGACGACCAGATCCTCCGGGTCCAGGATGGGGTCCCGGTAGCGGAACTCGCTGGCGATGTCCACTTCCGCGGGCAGGCGGGCCAGCTTTTCGATGGCGGCCTTGCCCACCATGCCGGCGTGCATGGCGGTGCCGCAGGCCACCAGGTGGACCCGCTTGATGGACGCCAGGCGCTGGTCGTTCAGCTCCGGGATGCGCAGGTCGGGCAGGCCGTCCTCCACGCGGGGGCTGACGGTGGCCGTGATGGCCGCCGGCTGCTCGTTGATCTCCTTGAGCATAAAGTGGGGGTAGCCGCCCTTTTCCGCGGCTTCGATGTCCCAGTCGGCGGTCAGTTTTTCCCGCTGGACCGCCCGGCCGAACTCGTCGTAGATCTGCACGCTGCCCGCTTTGCAGACCACCATGTCCCCTTCTTCCAGGACGCTGTAGCGGCGGGTGTACCGGAGGATGGCCGGGATGTCCGACGCAAGGAAGTTCTCCCCTTCCCCGTAGCCCACGATGAGGGGGCTCTCCCGCCGGACGGCGAAGATGGTGTCCGGGTGATCGCGGAAGAGGACGGCCAGGGCATAGCTGCCCCGCACCTTGGCCAGAGCTTCCATCAGGGCTTTCAACGGGTCGCCCTTGTAGCAGCTGTCGATCAGCTTGACCAGGACCTCGGTGTCGGTCTCGCTGACAAAGGTATACCCCTTTGCCTCCAGCACGGCTTTCAGGGCCCCGTAGTTCTCAATGATGCCATTGTGTACGATGCTGACGTACGGGGTGGAGTGGGGGTGGCTGTTGACGTCGCTGGGCTCCCCGTGGGTGGCCCAGCGGGTGTGCCCGATGCCGCAGTGGGCGGCGGGCAGGCCGGCGGCTGTGGCTTCTTCCAGCCGGGCCCGCAGGGCGGTGAGCCGCCCCTTGCTCTTGATGACCCGGATGCCGCCCCCCACCGACAGGGCCAGCCCCGCCGAGTCGTAGCCCCGGTATTCCAGTTTGGTCAGTCCGTCCAACAGTACGTTCTGGGCGCAGCGGGCGCCCACATAGCCTACAATGCCACACATAAGCAAACACCTCTCCAGCCGGCCGCCCGGGCGGGCTGCCAGCTTCCGGGGGCGGCACAGGGCCGCCCGGTTTTTCTCTATGTTCATGGCTTGCTTTTGAAGGGATCTGTTACGGTATTGCTGCCGCTTTTATTCAGTTAGTTATGCATAATTTTAATAAAAAATTTTTATCTATTAAGTCTGAAGCACTCGAGCCCTCAGCCCGCGGTGCTGGCGGCGGCCTCGCTGGAGGCCGCGTCACCGGACGACGCCTCGCCGGAGGACGCCTCGCTGCCGGCCACCGCGTCGGGGTCCACCCCCTGCAGGATGGCCTCCTGCAGCTCGTCCGAGTCCATCATCACCACCGAGTTGGCCTGGGAGGACGCCGCCTGCTCCGGCTTGGTGGCGCTCTCGGTCAGGCCGGTCAGGTACCAGCTGCCGCCGGTGCGCTCGAACAGGTAGTCCATATATTTGGTGGGAGTGTCGGACTGGGCGCCGATCAGGTCGCCGGTGGTGTTCATGGGGATATAGCCCACCGTCACATGCAGCTTGCCGTCCTGCTTGAACATGGCGGTGACGTCGGCCCGGTAATAGCCCACCCCGCCGGTGACGGGGATGCTGTAGCACTGGGTAGCCTCGTCGAAGGCGATGGTCATGTCGTCCATCTCAAAGCTGCGGTGAGTCAGCCGGAACGAGGGCCCCAGCAGCCGGGCCAGGTAGGTGTCCACCTCCACGGCGGGCAGCAGCAGCTGCTCGGTCACGGGGTCGTGGGCGTAGTTGTCAAAGTTGCCCTGGGTCTCCTGGATGTTGTAGATGCAGCCCCAGACGGCGGCCTCCCGCAGGGTGAGGTCGTCGATGTTCTCGATGCCCTCAAAGGGCAGCGGGTCGAACAGGACCAGCCCTTCCAGCTTGTCCTCATACTCCTGCATCTGCTCGGTGTTGTCAAACAGGCTGGCCACCAGCCGGACGCCGGCCCCCAGCACGGTCAATATCCCGATGACCAGCAGCACCGCCATGACCAGCCCCAGCGCCTGACGGCGGCGGCGGCGGTGGATGCGTGCATGTTCCTCCGGGGTCACATAGGTTTTCATGATCTGCACTGTCTCCTAGTTTGTCAAAATCGTCTGCGCGGCCCGGCCGCGCACGGATGTCACCGTATAGTATAACACAATGTGTCTTGCTGCGGCTATGGTATTTTTGTGAAAAGCGCGCTTTGCAGCCGCCCTCCCCTCTCAAATGGCCCTTGCCTGAAAAGGCCCGGGCGTTTATACTATAGAGGTCTATAAAAGAAAGGAGCGCTGCAAGATGATCCGTTTCACCAACGATTACAGCGAGGGCTGCCACCCCTCCATCCTGGAGGCCATGGCCGCCACCAACACCGAGGGCAACCCCGGCTATTCCACCGACCCCCACTCGGCCCAGGCCCGTCGGCTGATCCAGGCCGCCATCGGCCGGCCCGACGCCGACGTCCACATCCTGGTGGGCGGCACCCAGACCAACGCCACCGCTATCGCCGCCTTCCTGCGGCCCTATGAAGCGGTGATCGCCGCCACCAGCGCCCACATCTGCGTCCACGAGACCGGGTCCATCGAGCAGGACGGCCACAAGGTTATCCACTGCCCCGCCCCCGGCGGGAAGCTGACGCCGGAAATTTTACGCTCCGCGTGCGCGGCCCACAGCGGTGAGCACATGGTGGTCCCCCGGCTGGCCTACATCTCCAATACCACCGAGGTGGGCACGGTCTACCGC
>OFHW01000029.1_pt1 | contig 25487 bp, 37 predicted proteins | sample 1522121 | NCBI WGS metagenome assembly OFHW01 (sample SAMEA3891868, study PRJEB23780) | metagenome | biome: terrestrial biome; feature: animal house; material: Caecal content | place: Italy | collected 2015-05-05 | reverse complement strand
TATGGTGAGTGTATACGGAAACGGTATATGCGTAACAAAATTGTGAAGAACTTGACGAGTTTGCCGGAATTGAAGAAATCCGAACCGTTCAGCAGTCCGTCCTTCGTGGCGGCAGTAAATTTGTGGTTTTCAAGTCCTTCAATCCGCCTATCAGCCGTAGCAACTGGGCGAATGTGTACGTCAATGAGCCGAGAGAGGACAGCTTCCGGCACAAGAGCGATTATACAAGCGTTCCGGTGGAGTGGCTTGGAGAGCAGTTTATCAATGACGCTGAACATCTGAAGGCCACGAACGACCGCGCATATCGCCATGAGTACCTTGGCGAGCCTGTGGGACTGGGCACGAATGTGTTTGACCTTCTGGAAATCAGAGAGATTACAGATGAGGAAATACAGACATATCAGTCTATATACCAGGGGCAAGACTTCGGCTGGTGGCCTGACCCGAAAGCATTTATCCGGGCGGCGTATATACCGAACAAAGAAAAGATTGTTTTGCTGGATGAGTTGGGCGGCTGCAAAATCCGAAATTCTGAAATGGCCCGCATGATACAGGAAAAAGGGTATGACGATTACGCCCTGATGTGCGGCGTGGATGAGCAGGAAAGCATTGTAGACCTCCGTGACGCTGGTATTCCGGCCCGTAGCGCCATTGTAACGCCGGGGAGCAGGAAATATACGTTTGAATGGCTACAATGCCGTACAATCGTCATTGACCCCGCCAGAACACCAAGGGCATACAAAGAAATTATAGAGTACGAACATGAACTTGATAGCAATGGAGAAGTGATTGCAGATTATCCAGACGGAAACGATCATTATATCGACGCCATACGGTATGCAATTTCTCCTATGGCAATGCGGAGGGGACACAGTGCGTAGTGGAGCAAAGAAGAATTATCCGAGGATATATAAAATATGGCAGGGCATTCGCCAAAGATGTAATAATCCGAATGATAAGGACTATGAAGATTACGGCGGCAGAGGAATAAAGGTTTGTGAGGAATGGAACAAAAATTCAATGTCTTTTATTCAATGGGCCTTGCAGAATGGATATGCTGATAATTTGAGCATTGATAGAAAAGATACCAACGGTGATTATTGCCCGGAAAATTGTCACTGGGCTACAGGCACAGAGCAGGCTAGAAACAAACGGAAACAGAGAACAAACAAAACCGGGTATAATGGTGTGCATTATGAGGCAGATAGGGGAAAATATCGTGCTTTGATATACGTTGACAGCAAGCGTATAGATTTAGGGCGGTATGACACAGCAGAGGAGGCCGCCGAGGCACGAAGAAATGGCGAAATGAAATACTGGGGCGGTACGCCACAAGCCCGCTGTCAATGAGGAGGGGAAACAGCGCATGAGTACAGAGAGGAAAAGAAAGCCAATTCCAAAATCGATCAGAATACAGGTATATAAAAAATACGGCAGTCACTGCGCTTATTGTGGCTGTGAACTGGAATATAAGGATATGCAAGTAGACCATATTAATCCTTTGTATTGGTATAACGGGGAAAATTCGATAGAGAATTATAATCCTGCTTGCCGGATGTGCAATTTTTATAAGTCCACACTCACAGTAGAAAAATTCAGAGAACAAATACAGACTGTAAGGGAAAGGCTTGAAAAGAACTTTATTTATAGATTGGCAAAGAGATACGGTATTGTAAATGAAAATATAGAGCCGGTGCGGTTTTATTATGAAAAGGTTGATTAAATGGGACTGATAGCAACAGTAAAAAGGTGGATAGGCATGATATTCAAAAAACGGGCAGAAGAAGATTTTCAGGTGAAGGAAATAACCTCTCCGCAGATGAAGGACGTTATTTCCCGTTGTGCCGATATGTACCGGGGTGTGCCGTACTGGGTGAGCGCCGAGAACAATATCAAGACAATCAATTTTGCAAAGGCGGTGTGTTCCGAGACTGCGCGGCTGGCAACGCTGGGGATTAAGATACAGATCGGCGGCGGGGCGCGGGGAACGTGGCTCCAGGAGCAGATAGACAAGGTATATTTCAACCTGCGCCATTGGGTAGAGTATGGCTGTGCTTATGGGACAGTCATTGTAAAGCCTAACGGCAGCGGGTTTGATGTGTTTACGCCCTTCGATTTTATGATAACCGAGAGCGATAGCAACGGAAATATTACTGGGATTGTATTTAAGGACAGTTACGCCGATAATGACAAGTATTATACCCGCTTAGAGTATCACCGCTTTGTGGAGACACAGACCGAGGATAATCCTATCTACCCTTACTATATCAGCAATAGAGCCTATGTCTCCCGCCATGCCGACGCGCTGGGAGACCCTATAGCATTATCACAGACGCGCTGGGCGAACTTGATGGACGAGACACCGCCTATCATGAAGGGGGACGGCGAACAGCTTGACGGGCCTATGTTCGGAGTATTTCGCACACCGCAGGCAAATAATGTTGACCTGGGGACAGCGCTGGGGCTTCCCATTTACGCTGACGCTATTGAAGAAATGAAGGACTTGGATGTGGCATACAGCCGGAACGCCGGGGAGATTTTTGACAGCGAGAAGATTATTCTGGCAGATGATAGGCTGATGTATGACAGCGGGAAGAATCTTAAAAGCCGAGGGCCATCCGATGTGAAACTGCCGCATTATGTAAAAAATGTGTTTGGAAACAGCCCGGAGGAATTCTATCAGGAAATCAATCCGCAGTTGAACACGGACACGCGGCTATCCGGTATCAACGCCCTTCTGTCGCAGATCGGCTATAAGTGCGGCTTCTCTAACGGGTATTTCGTTTTCAATGAGGCCACAGGTATTCAGACGGCAACGGGCGTAGAGGCAGAGCAGCAGAGGACAGTCCAGCTTGTAAAGGATGTGAGGGACAAGCTTGAAGCCTGCCTAAACGGTGCTATCTATGCTATGAGTGTATATGCTGATCTCTACAACTTGGCACCGGTGGGAAATTACGAGGTAGTCTATGACTTCGGGGACATCCTCTATTCCCACGAAGCAGACAAGCAGCAGTGGTACGCTTATGCGGTTCAGAACCGGATCCCGTTTTGGTATTACCTTGTTAAGTTTGAAGGATTCACGAAGGAAGAAGCAAGAGCATTAGTAGAAGAGGCCCAGCCCGCGGAGCAGCCCGGCCTTTTTGAGGAGGAGTAGAATATGCCATATTTGCCTGATGCAGTAACACGGAAAGAAAAATATTATCAGTACCTTGCTACGGGAACCGGGGTTATTCCCGATCCGGTAACGAGAGAGGAGCAGTACCTCTACTATCTCTGCAAAAACGGAACCGCAGGCAGCGGAATAACTCCAGAGCAGATTCAGCAGGCGGTGGATAATTACCTTAACGAGAATCCAGCGACATTTGGAAAGCTATCAGTAGAGGATTATGTCTTGAAACTTGTGCCCGGAGGTGGATCTGATGAGGATACTTAAGTTTCGCGTCGAACAACAGTTGCGGGTACTGGCTCGGCGGGGGTACCTGGATTTGCCTCGCCTGCGATTAAAAGGCCTTGCGGGGTGAATCCCCGCAGGGGAAGAATTGAAAGAAAGTGGACTTTTAAATCTATTCTCAAGAAATGTAAGGGAGTAATAAAAAGAAATGAAAGCAAGATTTTCACAACCGCAGCTGCCGGTTAAGACGGTTGCAGCCGGAGACAAAACTTATATTTTTATCTGCCTGAATGAAACGCAGGGAACAGAATCCTTCCCGGACATGGGCGAGGAGCAGACTACTGAGGCATACTACGAATACGACTATAACGAGATTGTTGGCCCGACAGACAAGCTTCCCCTGGGTGACATTCAGGCAAACCCGGAAAATTATCTGGATTATGTCTACAAGGACGAAGCAAGCGAAACAGTAGAGCAGAAGCTACAGACATTAACAAAGTCTCTGGCGGAAAACAGTGAGAACATTACGGATGTACAGCTTGCCCTTGCGGAAATCTACGAGCTGGTGTTAGGAGGCATATGATATTATGGCAAAGATATATGTTGCGCTGATTGAGAAGGGGCTAAAAACGATTGATGATGTGCCGGAGATTATCCGGGAACAGGTAAGGGAGCTGTTGGAGGCGGAATAATGCTTGACCCTCATTATCTTCAGCAGATAGCGGATGGCGCTGAAAATATAGCAGCACAATTACATGAGTACATAATCCGGCAGATTGTAGACCGCATGATGATACGCATAGGCCGGGGAGACAGCTACCTGCTGACATCCTCCGACCGCTGGCGCATAGAGGTATTGCAGGACGCCGGGTATCTGCTGGAGGATATAACAGCAGAACTATCCAAGTACACGAAGCGGCAGGAGAAGGAAATCAAGGCGGCCATGGAAGAAGCCGGAGTAAAAGCGCTGGAATACGATGATAGAATCTATCAGGCTGCTGGACTGTCTCCCGTGCCGCTGACACAATCCCCGGCGCTTATCCGGCTCATGGAGAGGTCATATAATGCCACCTTAGGGGAATGGAGAAATATGACCAGAACAACCGCACAGGCGGCACAGCGGCAGTTTATCAATGAATGCGATATGGCCTACAATAAGGTCATGAGCGGTGCCGTAGCCTATAACCAAGCTGTCAGAGAGGCTGTAGAAGCGGCTGTGAGCGGTGGCGTATATGTAAACTACCCCTCCGGCAGGAAAATAACGATAGAGGCTGCGACTGCTATGGTAGTAAGAACTGGGATAGCGCAGGCTGCCGGGGATATATCCATTAAGCGAATGGAAGAAATGGACTGGGACATTATCCTTGTGTCGGGTCACATCGGAGCCAGAACTGGAGACGGCGGGCAAAACCCAGGGAACCATCTATGGTGGCAAGGACAATTCTACAGCCGGACGGGACGGGACAAGCGATTCCCGGATTTCTACGAACATACCGGCTACGGAACCGGAGAGGGACTTTGTGGCTGGAATTGTCGGCACAGCTTCGGTAGCGGGGACGGGGAAAACAACCCGTATAAAGATATACTAAATTCCGATAATTATCGTATGGAAACGCTTGAGAAGCGCCAGCGCCTACTTGAACGTCGGGTGCGCAAGACCAAGCGTGAGGTTATGGGACTGCAAGAGGCTGTGGAGAAATGCCAGGATGAGGCGGCGAAGTTTGAGCTTCAGCAGGCGCTTGATAGAAAGTCTTATCTGCTGTCGCGGCAAAACAAAGCGTATAATGACTTCTGTGAGCAGAACGGCTTGAGAAGGCAGTCAGAAAGGTTACAGATTGCACGCTGGCAGAGAGAGCAGGCCGCAAAGGCCAGAGGAGCGGCGAGGCGGTATCAAAATGCGAAAGGTGGATAATTATGGGTATGGATAAATGTGGTTCAAGTAATTGCGAATATTTAACAGAATTTGGATATTGTATGTTGAGCGCGTGCGTAAATCCGCAGAAGAGAGGGAGAGTATCTGTTACAAATTACACAACTCCAATACCAAATAAAACAAGGACAATAACATGCCCGTGTTGCGGGAACTCAATTACTATCGAATAGGAGAATATATGAGCAGATGGAAACAATTCAACCCCAACCCCCTCAATCAGCGCGTTGGCGACTGCACTATCCGGGCAATCTGCAAGGCTCTTGATTCCGACTGGGAAACCGTGTTCGCCGGCGTCATGGTAAAAGCCTGCCAGCTATCCGATATGCCCTCTGCAAATCATGTGTGGAGCGCATATCTCCGTGAGCATGGATTCCGCCGGAACATCGTGGATGACCACGGGCAATATGTGTACACTGTAGACGACTTCTGCCGTGACCATCCGGCGGGAACCTACGTGCTGGGGATTGACGGGCATGTGGTGTGCGTGCAGGATGGGTATTACTGGGACACGTGGAATAGTGGGCAGGAAATACCAATATATTACTGGGAGAGATGATATGGACGTAATGGAAACGATACAGACAATCCTTGCAATTTGCGGCGGTATTTCCGTCATTGGCGGCGCGGCGGCAGTCATACATAAATGGATAGCCCCGGCGGTAAAGTTAAATGACCGGGTGGAAACGCTGGAGCGGCACGACAAGCGCGATTTTGAGGCCATGAACGAGATTAAAGAGCGGGACAGCCTTATCATGGAAACGCTGGTAACTATGCTTAACAGCCAGATTTCCGGGAACAACGTGGAGCAGTTAAAAAAAACGAGGGACAAACTTATTTCATACCTTGCGCAGAAGCAGTAAGGAGAATTTTCTTGAAAGTGTATGATTTCACAGTGCTAGAACTGAATTATTTCCGTACATACTGCAACTTCACAGCGGACGAACGCCAGCTTTTTGAACTTCGGGCGCAGAATATCCCACTTGAGAGATGTGCGGAAATGATGAATGTGAGTGTGTCCACTGTGAAAAGAATGAGCCGGAAGGTGAATAGCAAAATTATAAGGGTGTGTTAGGAGGATATATGGAAATAATCATTAACGCAATTTGTTTCTTGCTTGGTGGATTTATTGCAGTATGTGTGTGCTCAAAATACGATGCGTGGGAGAGATACAGAAAGGCAATAGGAAAAGAGGCATTTAAAACCGTTTATGACAAGGTGCGCTGGATAGAACAGGACTATTTCTACCAAGGAAAGCAGGAAGTGTGTAACGATTGTATAAAATTGCAAAACCTTATGAATTATTTTAAAGATGAGATATGTGATGAAAATAATTAAGAGATACTTTCCCGATACTTTTATAAGTCTTTGACGAACTGTCAGAGGCTTATTTTTTATGCCATAATTTAGTCATAGAAAGCCATAGAGCGTAGTCATAGGAGGGGATAGCATGGCATTACCGTACACGCCGGGATATGGGTATAATCCGTACCAGTTCGGCCAGGTCAACCCGCTACAGCCGCAAATGGACAGACTGGCAAGTATGCAAGCGCAGTTTCAGCAACAGCAGGCCCAGCCCGTCAATCAGGGGATTTTGTGGGTACAGGGGGAAGCCGGAGCGAAGTCCTATCTGGTAGCGCCAAATACAAGCGTTCTACTAATGGACAGCGAGACAGAAAAATTCTATATCAAGACAACCGACCAAGCCGGAATGCCAACACTCCGAACCTTTGAATATAAAGAAGTGACCGCAGGAGCCGCGCCAGCGCCCCAGAAACAGCCTGAAATAAACATGGATGATAAATATGTCACCCGACAGGAATACAACGATTTGCGGGGCAAATATGAAGAGTTATACGGGCTTCTGGAGACAGCCACAAAGCCTACTGGAAAGGATGAGTGATATTATGGCGAACCCTCTTTTTAATATTTTGAATGGCGGCAACAGGCCGGGGAATGGCACTGGAAATATGCTTCATCAGTTCCAGCAATTCAGACAGAGAATGCAGGGCGTAAACCCGCAGGAAGAAGTACAGAAACTTTTGCAGTCGGGCCGGATTAGTCAGGCGCAGCTTGACAAGGCTCAGCAGATGGCCCAGCAGTTTAAGGGCCTGCTCAAATAGTACATAAATCAAATGCGCGCTTGATTTTGTAAATACATTTTAAAGGAGAAACGCAATGGATACAAACTATAGTTTAGCTGACATTGCCGCCGCTACTGGCGGAAATAGAAGCAATGATGGTTTTGGAGACGGCAACGGCTGGTGGCTGATTCTCTTCCTGCTGATTTGCGGATGGGGCGGTTACGGCTTTGGCGGCGGCTTCGGCGGATATGGCGGAGGTGGATTCAACTCCCCGGCAGGACAGGGCTTCGCGACCAGGACGGACATTGATGCTGCGCTGGCTACCAAGGGTATTGAGAACGGAATCCAGAATATCAGCACACAGCTTTGTAACGGATTCAATACTCTTGGCTCTCAGATGGCGAACTGCTGCTGTGATCTGAAACAGGGTCAGGGCGAAATCAACTACAACATGGCGGCACAGACCAACATTCTCCAGAACACCGTGAACAACGGCTTCCGAGATGTGATTGAGAACCAGACCGCCGGAGTGCAGAGGATTATCGACACCATCACGCAGGACAAGATCCAGTCTCTTCAGACTGAGCTTCAGTCCGCGCAACTCCAGCTGTCCAACGCGGCGCAGACGAACAACATTATCAATGCTCTTCGTCCGACACCTACACCGAGTTATCCGGTTATGTCTCCGTACACTTCCATTATCAACCCGACAGGTTTCACCTTCGGCGCTGGTAACTGCGGATGTGCCGTAGGCTGCGGGTGCTAAAAACTTCATATCGGAGTTTCTTCCCGGAATCATTCCGGGATGTTCGGCACAAGCCGTTATTACGCAGGAGGGCAGGCCGATGGTCTGTCCTTTTGCGATATGAAAGGAGTAAATTATGATTGAATTAGTATATTCTGGGACAACTCCCCAGACCGTGGCAATCGGCCAGAGCGTTGTGTATAACGTAGAGGCCGCAAAGGGCGGCTGCGCAGAGCGGCACAGAGCCGGAAGCGCACAGCTTACCCTTGTAAAGCCCGGTAGATACCTGGTTTCCTTTGCCGGAAATATTGCAGTACCGGCCACCGGAGGAACCGTCGGGGAAATCTCCCTGGGGATTGCGCTGAATGGAGAACCACTGACAGGCTCTATCATGCGGGCCACTCCTGCGGCAGTATCGGAATATTTTAATGTAGCGACGCAGCATTACATTGATGTGCCTTACGGATGTTGCCAGACTGTCACTGTACAGAATACCGGCGCTTCCGCCGTAGATGTTGATAATCCGAACCTTACAGCAGTAAGGGTATGCGGTTGAGAAAGGAGCAGGCTATGAGTTATAAGTTAATGCAGAATATCAAGGATGAGCTTGATAAGATTGCGGAAAAGGGCCTGAATACCGGGAACCTGGAAACCGCATACAAACTGATTGATATGTTGAAGGACATGGAGAATGTCGAATACTGGAAGCGTAAAGAGGAATATTATGATACTGTCCAGAATCAGATGGAGGGAGGCTATAGCCAGACCGGCGATTACTCTCAGCGGCGCAACCGTGACAGCATGGGGCGTTACAGCCGGGCCGATGGTATGATGCCGGACTATGACCGGGGATCCTCTTACGCACGCCGGGGCGAGCATTATGTAAGAGGCCATTACAGCAGAGCCAACGGATCCGGAAACGATTCCTACAGTGAGTACATGGACAGCAAGCAGTCCTACCGCAACGGGAAGTCCGAGGATTGCAAGCGTAGAATGCTGGCGGCCCTGGAGGAACACATGGACGCTCTGACGGAAGAACTTGGCGAAATGTCAAAAGACGCTGATTGCCGGGAAGAAAGGGAAACCATTTCCCGGTACATCGACAAACTGCGGAAGATGATGTAAACAGAGGCGGCGGGGAAACCTGCCGCTTTTGCTGAAAATGTGGGGAGAGTCCAGATTTGATAATATGATAAAATATAATCATAGAAAATAAGGAGTAAAGAGGTTTTGACCGGTCATTAAAGCGCTTTTTCTCCTGTGGAAGATATGAAATATATCGCTTCATGCTCTGGTGGAAAGGATAGTATAGCTACAATCATACTTGCACACGAACATAAAGAACCGCTAGACCTGATTATTTTTTCAGAAGTCATGTTTGATGAGAACATCAGCGGAGAGTTACCGGAGCATATTGACTTCATAAATAACAAGGCGTTTCCGGTATTTAACGAGTGGGGATATGAGACTAAGATACTTCGTTCCGATAAAACATATATGGATTGTTTTTATCATGTTGTGAAAAAATCAGAAAAAAATAAAGGAAAAAGGCAAGGATTTCCAAGGCCTAAAATGTGCAAGATAAATGATCGTTGCAAAACAAAACCGATAGACGCATTTTTTAGCAAGATTAACAAAGATGAGTATTTAAAGTACGTAGGAATTGCTATTGATGAACCAGAACGGATTGCGAGAATAAAATCTTCAACAGTTGAAAACAGAATTTCGCTTCTTGAAAAATACGAATATACAGAGCAAATGGCGCTTGAATTATGCAAAAAATACGACTTGTTATCACCAATTTATGAATTTGCGCCAAGAGGCGGCTGCTGGTTTTGCCCTAACGCCAAATTGCCGGAATTAAGACATTTACGAAAGAACCATAGGGAATTATGGAATAAACTGCTTGAACTTGAAGATGAGTCGAATTTAATCGGAAATATGTGGAACACACTCACTAAAACACGCATACATGACCTTGATGAAAATTTTTATTGGGAAGAACGGCAAATGAATTTGTTTGACATGGGAGAAACATGCGTAAAATGTGGGGAGAGGTAAATCCGGCGGATATGGTAAAATGGAAGCATAGGAAATCTTAAATTTGTGGAGGGAATTTTCATGAACAAAACAAAGATAGATTGGTGCGATAGCACATGGAATCCAGTAACGGGCTGTCTGCATGGGTGTGAATACTGTTACGCCAGAGGGATTGCGAAAAGATTTTCATATGAGGGAGCAACACTTGACACACCTCCAGAATTGCAAAGAACATGGATTATAGACTCAAAAGGCAGTGGAGCTGGAAACCGTGTTTTACGATACCCGGTAGAAACTGTTGGTGGGAAGAAGGTTCCGTATCCGTTTGGATTTGAGCCAACATTACATAGATACCGCCTAAGCGAGTATCAGAACAAGAAAGGCAGAAACATTTTCGTATGTAGCATGGCTGATTTGTTTGGAGATTGGGTGCCGGATAAATGGATTCAAGAGGTATTTGAGGCTTGCCATAATGCACCACAGCACAATTACTTGTTCCTTACGAAAAATCCAAAGAGATACCTACAAACAGACTTACCGCTTGATGATAACCTCTGGTACGGCACAAGTATTTGCCGAAAAGACGATATAGCAAAGTGCAGATACCTTCCGTTTGGTAGAAAGAAATTCGTAAGCATTGAGCCTATTCTGGAAGATTTGGAACTTACAGACAGTTCGGTAATTAACTATGTTGACTGGGTAATTATCGGCGCAGAAACCGGGCGAAGGAGAGGCAAGGTTATTCCCGATAGGAAGTGGATTGAGGATATTGTGAACGAATGCAAGGAAAATAATACGCCTGTTTTCATGAAATCCAGCCTTGCAGATATTTGGGAAGAACCATTGATACAAGAGTTTCCAAATGAATTAAAAAGATAAAGGAGAACACATGGTAAAAGACGGTTGGGTATACTGCCCTATCTGCAACAACAAAACCCGGACAAAAATCCGGCCGGACACAGTTGCGAGAAACTTGCCTGTTTTTTGCCCAAAATGCAAGAATACATTTGTTTTAAATATCAAAAATGGCGAGGTTGAGGAAGGTGAATGATTTAGAGTGCCTGACTTGCAAAAAGCACATAAGCCAAGGCGGAAAGTGTTATAGCAATAAAAAGAATTGCCTTTTGTATGAAAACGAGCCAAGAGGCAAGATGATACGTACAAACATAACGTTTGAGCTTGGCGAGAATTATGAAACCAAACTGATAAAGTTTGGAGAGCCTATATTACTTGAAGAAAACGGTAAAACCATTGAAATGGTTTGCATAAAGATAAATTGGATAAATCTTGAAAAAATGACATGTAACATTACGGCAGAATACCATGAAAATGAAACACCAAAATTTGAAATGAAGAAAAAGTTTAAGATTGTGAAATAGAGCCAGACGCCAGACGCAGAGCCAGTGAACTTGTTGGAAATTCCGACAGGTTGCTGGCTCTTTTCTTATATTTGTTTCATTTCCTCCTTTCTTTCAGCACACGCCCTTAAGAGAAAAAGAATTGCAACTAATTGCAATAGATTGCAATTCTTGAGGTTGAAAAGCGGATGCAATTTCCGGCGTGTGCATTTCGCCAGCGTACCGAAATGGTTATAACGGCGCTGTCTTGAAAACAGATGTGCCATAGAAAATATGGCCTGTGGGTTCAAATCCTACCGCTGGCGTGTGGCCGGGTAGCTCCCGGATGATGTGAGAGTGGCGGATTCCTTACAGAGAATAAGAACGCCCGCTGAAAACCTGCCGTAATTGATGTAAACGCGCGGCGGCAGAGACAATCTAAGCGGGAATCGCACACGGGGGAATATTCCGTATTTGGTAGCGGGACAGACTGTAAATCTGTTGCCTTCGGGCTCGGGTGGTTCGACTCCATCTTTCCCCACTCTGGACAAGCCAAGTCCTACAAAATGGCAAGCCGTTGGTGGACGGTTACACACCTACAAATAACCTAATAGCGGAGGAATATCAATGAAAACTGAAGAGTTGAAAGCACAGGGGCTTACAGATGAACAGGTTAATTTTGTCATGGCCGAAAATGGCAAAGACCTTAAAAAGCTGCAGAAGGAGAATGAAAACCTGACGCACGACCGTGATACGTGGAAGGAAAAGGCCGAGACAGCAGAAAACACCCTGAAAGGCTTTGAGGGCGTGGATTTGGAAACCATGCAGAGGGAATTGTCAGACTGGAAGAAGAAGGCCGAGGACGCGGAGAAGAACGCACAGGCGCAGATTTACGAGCGTGACTTCAACGACGCTCTGAAAACGGAACTTGAAAGCGTGAAGTTTTCCAGTGAGGCGGCCAAGCGGGCAATCATGGCAGAGATTAAGGAATCCGGCCTGAAGCTGAAGGACGGAAAAATCCTGGGCCTGAATGACCTGATTTCCCAGATGAAGGAGAAAGACGCTTCAGCGTTCATTGATGAGGAACAGCAAAAAGCGCAGCAGAACGCGGCGAGGTTCACACAGCCGTTCCAGCGGCAGAACCAGAACGGCGGGAAAATGACTGTTGCGGATATCAAAGCAATCAAAGATCCGGCAGAACGCCAGTCTAAGATCGCGCAGAACCTTGATTTGTATGGATACGGAAAGGAATAGTGCATTATGGCAGCACCTACGAATTTGACAAAAGCATCTGATATTACTATCAGAGCAAAAGAGATTGATTTTATCACCAGATTCAACGACACATGGGAGGCTTTACGGGAAATCATGGGGATTATGCGTCCTATCAGAAAGGCTCCCGGAACAAAGCTGACCGCAAGTAAGGCTATCGTCGTTTTGCAGGATGGGAACGTTGCAGAGGGCGAAGAAGTCCCGCTGTCTCAGGCTAAAGTTGAGCCTGTTGCGTTTGAGGACTTAAAACTTGAAAAGTACAGAAAAGCTGTATCTGCGGAAGCAGTAACGCAATTTGGCGCGGCTGTGGCAGTGCAGAAAACAGATGATGCATTTCTGAAAGAACTTCAGGGCATGGTTCTGGACAGGTTTTACACCTTTCTCCAGACCGGACTTCTGACTTCCACGGAAACAACATTCCAGATGGCAGTATCTATGGCCGTGACAATGGCTAAAGATAAATTCAAGAGAATGCGGAAGGATTATACCAATATCGTTGTATTCGTAAACACGATGGATGTTGGTATGTATCTGGGAGCGGCAAACATCTCCATTCAGACCAGAGAAGGTATTGAATATGTAAAGGATTTTCTTGGCGCAAATACCATGATTATTTCGTCTGAAATCCCCAGCGGGACGGTGGTGGCCACTCCGGCAGATAACATTGTCCTGTATTACATTGACCCGTCTGATGGTGATTATCAGGAACTTGGTCTGGATTACACCATCACAGGGGAAACCAACTTGATTGGAATCCACAAAGAGGGCAACTATGGACGAGTTATCGGAGAGACACACGCGATTATGGGCATGAAGCTGTTTGCGGAATATCTTGACGGAATTTCCGTAGTGACGCTTACTGATGATCCCACACTGGAAACCCTGACGGTTGAATCTGCCGCTGGAACTTCATCCGGCACGACGAAACTGACTGTTTCTCCCACACTGGAGACCGGACACCTGTATAAGTATAAGACCAACGCCAGCGCGGCGCCGGAAGTAACCTACGGGCAGAGCGTTCGCAACTGGACAGCATGGGACGGTAAGAGCGATATCACCGCAACAACCGGACATCACATCACGGTTGTTGAGTGCGACAACACCTACAAGGCGCTGAAAGCCGGAAACGATACTGTAACATCTCAGACCTGATGAAAGGAGGCCCCGGCATGGCATACACGGATTTTGAGTTTTACGCAACTACATATCACGGGAATGTCGTGCCGGAAGCTGACTTCCCACGGATAGCAGACCGGGCCAGCGACTTTCTGGACGTTATCACCTTTGACCGATTGGCTGACGGCTTACCGTCTGACGAGAGGGCGGCCACAAAGGTGCAGAAAGCTGTCTGCGCCGTGTCTGACAAGCTGTATGAGCTGGAGCTGGCAGAGAAGCAGGCGAACGCGGCGGCGCAGGCCGGAGGTTCTTCTGGGGCTTCCGGCGGTGCAACATCGGGAGTTATTTCTTCCCGGTCTGCTGGCTCTGAATCCATTTCCTACGCTTCACTGTCCGATACGGCCAGCGGGGCGAAGAATTGGAGCGCGGTCTATCAGGCGGCAGGAAATCCGCAGGAAACAAACAAAATCCTGGAAAGCGCGGCGAGGCTGTACTTGACAGGAGTACGAGACGATAAAGGAGGATTACTGCTGTATGCAGGACTGTAAGGTAAATATCCTTGGAACCGAATATGACATAAAGTTTGGCAACGAGGAAAAATATCCTTCTCTGGAAGGAATCGACGGCTACTGCGATTCTTCGACAAAGGAAATCGTTGTGGACGATATGAAAAAAAGCGAGGGACAGGTTGGAGCAAAAGGCAATATGAAGGATTATCGGAAAACCGTCCTCCGGCACGAAATCATTCATGCGTTCATGGAAGAATCGGGGCTTTCTGGCAACTTTGAGCACAAAACAATCGGGATTGAGGAAACCACGGTTGACTGGTTCGCCATTCAGTCCCCGAAGATTTTTAAAGTATTCACGGAATTGGATTTGCTCTGATTTCAGAAGGGAAAATACATGGGAAACGATAAGTTTTTAGCTTTATGCAAAACGATTGTGGTTGATTATTTTAACAGCCACGTTGAAAAAACAGACAACAAAAAGATTACCGAAGATGATGTTTTTGTTGTGTGGAGCTGCAAAACGCTTCAGAACAATAAGGCACTGGTAAGCACGACTGTTTCTGATGGGATGTATTACGAAATCACCCATAACGGAGATAAGCAGGAAACATACGTTGACGCTTATAAGAAGTGGGAAAATTTCGTGGTTAAGCAGGAGGATTAACGCATGGACATTACGACATTAGGAACGTGCGTTGCTATTGTGGCTATCTGCTATGTGGTGGGTATGGCCTGCAAGGCGGCGAAGAAAATTCCGGACGAGTGGATTCCGGTCATTATGGCCGTTGTAGGCGGCGTTCTGGGCGCAGTAGGCATGAACATTATGCCGGACTTCCCGGCGGCGGATTATATCAACGCTGTGGCTGTGGGGGCTGTCTCCGGGCTGGCGGCTACGGGAGTGAATCAGGTGTATAAGCAGGCGAAGAAATGAGCAACTACCGAAACCGCCGCAATTATGAAAATCTGGAACGCCGGATATTTGACGGCGTGGGAGAGTACGGCATACCGGAAATACAGCCTACACCGTATGAGGGCGGCTGTGAGTGGATCTCTTTCAACTATGCGAAATCCTGCGAGAAGCGGGAGGGCAAGGGCGTTCACTTCTTCGTGGATGATTACCAATTCAACCGCCTGTGGACGGACATTGACCGATATATTCCCATGCTGTCGCAATTCCGCTATGTGATGTCTCCGGATTTCTCTACGTACACCGACTTCCCGAAAGCCATACAGATATACAACCATTACCGCAAGCACTGGGTAGGCGCATATCTGCAAGAAGCAGGAATACAGGTTATTCCGACAATCTCATGGAGTACGCCGGATAGCTTTGAATGGTGCTTTGACGGAGAGCCGGAGGGCGCGACCGTGGCGGTTTCTTCCGTGGGCTGTATGAACGGTAAGGAAAAGAAAGCCTTGTTTCTGGCTGGTTATGCAGAAATGGTGCGGAGGCTCCAGCCGGAGACGATTATCTTTTACGGAAATGTGCCGGACGAGTGCATGGGAAATATCGTGAGAGTTCGGGCGTTTACGGATAAGTTCAAGGAGGCGAAATGTAATGGGTGGTAGAGGCGGATCAAGCGGATTGTCCTCAAATTCTCCAACAAGAGACCTTACGATTTATGGTCAAAACATCCTTGATGCCGCAAGAGAGTACTTACGGGATTATAAATACGTGGGAATAAGAACCCAAGAAGAACCTTTTGAATTAGGAAATATTTCTCACGAATCTCATACCTGGAGAAACGGAGATGATACAGGAAGAAGTGTCGGTGGGATTTCTGCAACAAACATAAAAAGCGAAGCCATAGCCGCTCATTCTGATATTAAGAAAGATTATAAGCAATTAAGAAGATTTAAGAACAGCGGATATTACTATGGTGACAATGTGGCGATTATTGTTTCAAATTCTGCTAGGCGTGGCCGAGACGTGGGTGAATTGATTATGGAAAATCCAAAAGTCGTAAAAATTTTCAGAAAAAGACGTGGATAAGGAGGGGATACCGTGTACGACAGCACTGTGACAATTTTTTGTTATTACGAAAGCAGCACTGCCGCCGTCTGGTATCCTCACATTCTTTCCGGCGTACATCTGGAAACCGACCGGGGACAGATATTGAAAAAATATGGGATAGATAGTACCGACAAAGCAGAGTTACATATCGCCTACACCGAAAAGGACGGGCAGAAGGTTATCACGGACGCAGCTGGTAAAGAGCTTATCTGGCTCCCGCCGAAAGCATGGGCGAAGCAGGTAAACGATGATCTGTCGGATAGCATCACATTCAACCCGACGACAGATTTTTTCTGGAAAGGTGAGTGGACGGGGGGAAGCCCGGTGAATGATGAGGATTACGCCGACAGGCTGGCGGAGGGATTCTACGCTTACATGAACCGGGAGAACGACTTCGTATTTCTGATTACTACAGCAGGCGGGCCGTACACAGTGATACCGCATTTTGAAATCCTGGGGGCGTGATATGGCAAGAAGCAAAATTAAGCATTTCAAAGGATTTTCCGTTGTTGACGGCGACATCCGGGTAACGCTGAACATGAGCCGATTTGAACGGCAGTTCCGGCGGGCGCAGTATCAGCTTGACGGGGCTGTAATGAACAGTATGGTGCCGTTTATGCCTCATCAGAATGGAACATTTATACAGAACACACGAGCCGCCAGTGCGGCAGTACAAGGCTCAGGAGAGGTATATGCGGCCTATGGGGTTCAAGGCAGATATTTGTATGAAGGAAAAGTAATGGTTGACAGAGATACCGGAAAAGGCCCAATGAAGATATCCACTGGCCCTGGCGGTGAATATGTTCTCAGATATCGTAAAGGCGCAAAATTGGTAGCTACGGATAGACCATTACAGTACACAAAAAGCCATAATCCAAAAGCGCAATCCCATTGGTTTGACGCCGCAAAGAAAAAAGACGGAAAGAAGTGGGTGCGTGGCGTAAAAGAAACGGCGGGAGGTGGACGGCGTGGCTGATGAATTAAAGCCTATCGGGAAAGACGCAACAGGATATGAAGTAATTACCGAAGCGATGAAAGACCTCCTGAATCAGTTCCCTGGACTATATGAGGGCGAAGAAATAAAATATGAGGAATTAGACGAAGAATCCGGCATCGCCTTCTCAAATGACGCTGGTGCGTTGGTGTACACGGAGCGCGAGGATGTAATCGGCGGCATACACCAGACCTGCCAATACCCCTTTTTTGTGGTCTACAGAGCCGCCAGCAGTGCAAAGGAACGGCAGAAAATGTCTATTCAGGAGTTCCTAGATGCTTTCGGGAAATGGCTCTGCCGGGAGCCGGCGGTAATTGATGGAGAGACGTATAAGCTGGCCGGATACCCAAAACTGGCCGGAACACGGCAGATCAGGAAGATTACACGGGATAACAGCTACGGAACGGAGCCGCAGGAGAACGGCGTGCAGGACTGGCTATTGCCCGTGACTGTGCAGTATACAAATGATATAGAACCATCTTAGAGAGAGGAGAAAAAGCATGATTGAAAGAAAATATTTAGCCCATTATGTTGACGCAGCTTTTGATATGACCGGAGCTGAAACAAATTATGTCCGACTGGGCAAAGATCTGGAAGAGTTCAACGAAGAGTTAAATCCAGACGTGGAAGTAACTCACAATATTCTTGGAGAGCAGTCTGTGAGGCATAACGGTTATGAAGCACAGAGCGATGCTGACCCGTATTACTACGAGAATTATGACGAAGCTTTATCTAAAAAAATTATGGAAATCGTAAATACCAGAGCGACGGGTGATGCCTGCAAGACTACTGCAGTCGATGTCCTTTTGAAGCCAGGAGCTACTGCAGAAACAGCACCCACAGTAGTATGGGCCTACAGAGAAGATGTTTTCCTGATACCCAATAGTTTAGGCGGCGATACGTCCGGTATTCAGACCCCGTTCACCCTTTACTATGCAGGCAATAGAGTAAAAGGAACATTCAACATGACAACCAAAAAATTTACAATAGGCGAATCTTTGTAAATAAGGAGGAGAAATGGCTGAAAATATGAAATTAACCGTCAACACTGGAGCAATCGTGATTGACCTTGAGGATGAAAAAGGACGGAAACTGGGACAGTTTGATTTTATTCCTACGGACTCCAACATTCTTGACCGATATGGAAAGGTGGTTGACTACTTTAATTCCGTGAAATTTCAGGAAGAAATGGCGGACGAGCAGTCTGAAGAGGAAATGAAAAAATATGCGCAGTCCGTAAGAGACCAGTTTGATTTTCTTTTCGATCATCCCGTGTCCAATGAGGTCTTTGCGCATTGCGGTCCTCTGACCGTAGTAGCAAATGGAGATTTTTACTTTGAGACAGTCTTGGAAGGGATTGCAGGGCTGATCGAAAAAGTTCTGGATCAGAGGATCCAGAAAAAACTGAATAAAATCAAGAAAGCTACCGGGAAGTACCACGCATGAGTGCGTGGGAACTCCCGGTTTCCCTGAATGTTGGTGGGCATAACTGGAAAATCAGAACAGATTTTCGCGCCATATTGGATATTTTGAAATATTTTGATGACCCGGAATACGAACCTGATGAGCGTTGGTTGATCTGCCTAGACATACTTTACGAGGATTTTGACAATATGCCGCAAAATTTATGGGATGAAGCTGCAGAAAAGGCTATTGACTTTATCGACATGGGGATTAAAGACGATGGCAAGCGGAAGCCCCATACTGTGGACTGGGAGTTCGATGCTCCGGTTATTCTTCCGGCCATAAACAAGGTTTTAGGCACGGAGGTAAGGGCTACCTCATATATGCACTGGTGGACGTTTCTGGGGGCGTATATGGAAATTGGGGAGAGTCTGTTTTCTCAGATTGTTGGAATACGGGAAAAAAAGGCGAAGCACAAGAAGCTGGAAAAGTATGAGCAGGAATTTTATAACGCAAATCGCAAACTGGTTGACATTCCGAAGCACTATACGGAAGAAGAACGAGAGCAGCTGAAAAACTTGGAAAAATGGCTATAAGGTGGTGGAAGAGTGAAAGCGGACGGCACAATCATTATTGATACAGCAATACAGGACGATGGCTTCGAGGCCGGAACAAAGGAATTGGAAAATGCTGCCCGCAGAGTCGCTCAGAAAGTAAGTTCTCTTGGCAACAAAATAAAGGTGGCTATAAATAAACAGCTTAATTCTTTTGTGAAGTTGAACGAAGCATATGCAAGACAGGAAGAAAAGGTTAATGAGCTGCGAAAAGCAGTTGAAGCGTATGCAAATCAGAAAATCCCTACACAGGAATATAGAGAAATCCAGGCTCAGATTGACGAAGCCAGAAAAAAAATGATCGGCCTGATAAATGCGCAGGAACGCTATCTTGCCACCGGCGGAAAGCAGAACAGCAATGTCTACCGCCGAAGACAATACGATATTCAGGAACTTGCCAATACCATTAAATATGCCGAAGGCGAATTGCGCGATCTGGAAGAGACCGGAAAAGCGTTTACACTGGGAAATAACACGAAAAAAGCTGCAGATGCGGCTAAAAAGCTGCAGTCCGAAGAAGAAAAACTGAACGATATGAACCGCCGTCTGAATACCTCTTACGCAAGCCTTAAGAATCGCGTGCAGGAATATACTTCTTCCGCAGCTGGCTCATCAAGAACAACAAGAAATATTTCCCGATCAGTAAGCGGACTCGCCAGTGGAATTTCAAATGCCGGCAAAAAAATACAGAGATTTACAGTCAGCGCAGGAAAGGCTGTGAAAGGCCTTGCGGCGGCAATGCTGGGGCTGAACAAGAACACAAATAGGGCGCAGATGTCTATGGGGCGTATGCTGGCTATGTCTATTATGTTCAGCGCTGTTTTTCGGCTTATTTCAGCTGTTACTGGCGGTATCGGCGAAGGAATGAGCAACATGGCGCAGTATTCAGATGAGACGAATCAATCTATTTCCACATTGATGTCTTCCCTGACCCGGTTAAAAAATAGCTTTGCTACAGCTTTTGCTCCAATTCTTAACGTGGTAGCGCCTGCGCTTGCAACATTCATAAATATGATATCGCAAGCAGTTACATACGTGGGTATGCTGATCGCAGCGCTTACTGGACAGGATTCGTTTGTAAGGGCCGTGGGAGTTCAGGAGGATTATGCCGGAAGCCTGGAAGATACCGCAGGAGCGGCACAGGATGCCGAAAAGGCCCTGAATGGATATATTTCTCCTCTGGATAAAATCAATCGTTATGAAGACGGGAGAAATGGTTCCGGATCTGGCTCTAGCATTCCGGGGTATGTGGCACCTACACCGGATGAAATGTTTGAAACGGTACCCATCGAGAGCAGCATCAAAGGAATTGCGGATAAGATTAAAAAACTTATCCAGGCGCAGGACTGGGAAGGACTTGGAGATTATATAGCATCTGGAATCAATAAAGGACTCCAGAAGGTCTATAACGTCATAAATTGGGATAATGTTGGCCCTAAAATCACAGCCTTTGTGGACGCATTTACCGGAACTTTTAATGGCCTTGTCAACAATCTGAATTGGGATTTGATGGGGCGGACGATCGGCGCTGGTGTAAATACACTGGTAAATACTCTGAACCGCCTTGTTGAAGGGATTGATTGGACAAACTTAGGCTCAAAAGTGGCAGCCGGTATATACGGGTTATTTAATGAAATTGACTGGACAAACCTGGGAAATCTGATCGGAAACAAGTTCATGATCCTTTGGAATTTCCTATATGGTCTTGTGACTGATCTCGACTGGGGCCAGATCGGCACTTCAGTAGGAAATGCCATTAATGGAGCTTTTGAAAAAATCAATTTTAAGACCATCGGTTCCACTCTTGCGAGAATCTTTAACGGAGCCGTTGATTTCCTGAAAAATGCCACAAAAACTATTAAGTGGAAAGAAATAGCGGATAATGTGGCATCCGGAATCAATAAAGCCCTGGAAGAAATTAATCCTGCAGAAGCAGGGAAGGTTCTGAGCGATTTTGTAACCAGCTTATTAGGCATGTTGCTTGATATTGTCCACCAGACCGATTGGGCCGAAGTGGGAAGATCTATCGGAGAGTTCCTCGGTTCTATTGACTGGGGAAAGATAATTAGCCAGGTGGGGCAGATCATCTGGGAAGCGTTTTCTGGAATGCTTGCAGGCCTATTTGATACCGGGTCAGGCAAGGTAATTATCGGATTTATTGCCGGGCTCAAAGGAATAGAGTTGGCGTTTAAAGCTGTGAATCTTGCTGTAACAGCAAGTAAATGGGTCAGTTCGATTGCTCCCGCCTTCTCTTCTTTGGTAAGCGCTGCTGGAGGCTTAGTAAGCAGTATAGGTAGTGCTTTAGCCCCTCTTGCCAGTGTGATATTTAGCCCACAGGGTGCCATAGTAGCCGCCCTGGTTGCTATGGTGGGGATTATTGTCCTGAATTTTGATAAGGTAAAAGAAGCTGCATCGGACTTAAAGAATTGGGTTACTAAAAAGTTTAATGAAGCCAAAGAAGCTGCAGGGAATATCTGGAAAAGTATAAGCACCAACGTATCAAAATTCTTTAATACCATTACATCTAACGCAAAGAAGATGAGTAACGATGTTAAAAATTTTGTTGCGAAAAAGTTCAACGAAGCGAAAAGCGCGGCGGGAAATATATGGAACGGAATAAAGAGCAGTCTTTCAAATATCTGGAACGGCATAAAATCCACCGCCAGCAATACCTTCAATAGCATAAAAACTAATATAGGAAATGCCTGGAATAGCCTGAAGACAACGACCTCTTCGATCTGGAGCAATATTAAATCTTCCCTTTCTTCTACATGGAACGGATTGAAAACCACCGCAAGCAGCGCATTCAACAATGTTAAAACGGTTGTTTCTAGTGCATGGAACGGCATAAGAACTACATCCGCAAGCGCATGGAACGGCGTAACAAAAACACTGACATCGATATGGAGCCGGATCCGCGGAACCGCCAGTAACGCTTTTGGCGGAATCAGGAGCGTAATAACTAACGCTTGGAATGGAGTAAAAAGCGTCACTACCTCTATCTGGAACGGAATATACAATACGGTATCTTCCATCTGGAGCAGGATAAAGAGCGCACTTAGCGGAATTGGTTCCAGAATTAAAAGCACGTTTTCCGGTAGTTCCATATCATCACGCTCTATTTCATTGCAAACCGCAAGTGTACTTGCGAGCAAGCCGATTCCTTATCTGGCAACTGGTGCAGTTATTCCGCCAAATGCTCCTTTTGTGGCAGTCTTAGGAGATCAGAAAAGCGGAAGCAACATTGAGGCCCCGGAAAGCCTGCTAAGAAAGATCGTAAGGGAAGAGAGCGGAAGAAATAATAATAAGGGCGGGAACTACCGGTTTACAGCACAAATTAATCGGAGGACGCTGTTCGATGAAATGATAAACGAAGCAAAAATGCGAAGGATTCAGACAGGAAATAACCCGTTTGAGATGATTTGAGGTGTAATATATGGCGCAGAACAAAATTATGATGAATGGAATTGTGATAAAACAGCCTGACAGTGGAGAGTTCGGGTATGATTTTGCGGTCACGCACACATCAGATAGCATGAGATCACAAACTGGAGTCGCGCACATTACACCAATGTTCACGGTTGAGGCCTACACCTATGAAGCTTCAAACCTGACAAAAGAAGAAATGAAAACCATCCTTCAGATCATTGCAAAAGGGAAACCATTCAATTTATTTCATTTTTCCGCTTACTATGGAGAATGGAGAACGGATCCATTCTATGTTGGTGAAGGAGATCTGAACATAGGAAATTTGAGAACCGGCACGGAACGTTATGATAGTTTGTCTTTTACGCTTACTGGAGTAAACCCGATATGATTAATGCAAGCAAAGAATTCAGATCGACAATAAAAAATCGAACAAATTTCATAGAGACAGCCAAAATCACGTTCAAAGATGGAAGAATCCTTAATCTTAACCAAGAAGACTTTTCTATTTCTGGGAATACGGTGTCAGACTCCGCAGGTTCCACTTCCTTCCCGTTAGGTGTGGCAGTAGGAAAAATCATCCGAATTGAAATATTTAATGATAATGATCGCCTATCATCATACGACTTTTACGAAGCGGTAATTGACCTTCGGTTATCACTGGAGCTGAGCGAGAATAGAGAAGTCATAAACTATGGAACGTACACGGTAATTGAGCCAGAAACGTATGGGGAAACCGTGATCGTACAGGCTATGGACAATATGTATAATGCTGATAAAGATTACAGTACAAGCCTGAATTTCCCGGTTTCTCTCGGAACGGCTATGCTGGACAGTGCGCAGACCTGCGGCGTAACGTTGCTGACTACCACATTCAAGAACGATGATTTCATGATCCAGCAAGAACCCAAAGGAATTACACACCGTACATTCTGGGCCATGGCTGCTATGATCGCCTGCGGATTTGCCCGGATTAATTATAACGGACAGTTATGCATTAACAGCTATGATTTTTCAGCATTTAACGAAGGAATCGCAGACCTGGACGGCGGCATTTTTGACGGTGATACACCGTATAGTAGCGGCGATGATGCGGACGGTGGTACATTTAATCCCTGGAATACAGGGTATGAATATGACTCCGGATTATTCAGCCAGATGGAAAACTATCATGTATTCTATGATTTTGGAACACTTACCGTGGCAACAGATGATGTTGTAATTACCGGAATCGAGACTACGGTGGATGAAACCAGGTATCTATCCGGGAATGAAGGGTATACGTTGAGCGTTGAAAATCAACTGATTGCCGGCCAGGAGCAATCAGCCATTGATCTGATCGCACAGTCTATCGTAGGTATACGGTTCCGACCCTTTGAGGGGGAGCATATCGCCTATCCGCTGGCGGAATTCGGGGATTTGGCCTATGTAATTGACCGGAAGAACAACGCTTACCAGACTATCCTTACGGATGTTGATTTTGAATTCAGCAATGTGACCACGTTTAAGTGCTCAGCAGAAAGCCCGCTACGCAACAGCAGTAAGTATAATTCTCAGCTTACTCAGGCGGTTGTTGCAGCGCGGAAAGATACGGAGAAACAATTAAGCAACTACGATATAAGTGTACAAAATATGACATCTATTATGGCTAATAGTTTTGGGATATTCGAGTCGTATGAAAACACAGAAGATGGAGGAAAAATAGCCTATCAGCATAACAAGCCTAACCGCGAAGATTCGGATATTATCTGGAGAAAAAGTGAACAAGGATTTCAGGTTTCTACAGATGGAGGGGATTCTTGGAACGCGGGCATTACGGCGGATGGGAACGCTGTATTAAACGTGCTTTCCGCCATTGGGATTCGATTCGATTGGGCGCAAGGCGGCACGCTAACCCTCGGCGGCTCCGGAAATGGAAATGGGGAGCTTGTAACATTAAATGAAAACGGCGAACAAATAGTAAAGTGCGACAAAAATGGACTTGTGACAACAAATGCATCAGTATCTGGAAGCATGACAACAGAAAGTGAAAAATATAAAACACAAATATCAAGTGGAGTAGTCAATGTGTTTTACGAAAATTCCGATTTTGGTAAAATATCACCGGTTACTGTACAAGGAGAACCTAAATATTTTTCCTTTCTTGCAAACAGTGAAAATTGCGATGCCGTATCAATCGGAATCGAAACGCCTACAGGATCGACCGGAAATGTTTTTGTTAATAATGGGGCAAATCCATATGGTTCTGAAGAAAAAGTAATTTTAAAGGGTAACACCAGAATTATTGACTTTTTATATTTCGGTGATCCAAGTTCGACAGATTCTTTGTATATGTCCGGAACAGAATCTTCTGATAGCCTTATGGGGGAAATTTCCGTTTTTGGGGACTTCTACGTATATGGAAGCATAGGATGTACCATTATGAAAAACCGTATTGTAGACACTCAACACTACGGAAAGATAAAGCTTTATTCCATTGAAAGTGCCTCTCCTTATTTTTCAGATATGGGAAGTGCAACGATTGGGGAAAAAGGGGAAATATCAATTTTTTTTGACCCTCCTTTTTTTGAAACTGTAAATTTGAAGTTTGAATATCAAGTTTTTTTAACTC
>OFHW01000026.1_pt1 | contig 28556 bp, 35 predicted proteins | sample 1522121 | NCBI WGS metagenome assembly OFHW01 (sample SAMEA3891868, study PRJEB23780) | metagenome | biome: terrestrial biome; feature: animal house; material: Caecal content | place: Italy | collected 2015-05-05 | reverse complement strand
GTCCTGCTCCAGAAGCCGCCGGATGGCAGGAAGCTCCTCGCTGCCCATGCGCTCCTGATAGAAGTTTTTGTTTCGCTCAAAGGACTCCTTGGAGTTGAGGGCCAGCATCTCAATTTCCGCCTGCCCCTTGACCACATTCAGCAGGGCGTAGATCCTGGCGCTGATGCTGGAATCGGACAGGACGCTGATGTTGGTGGGCTTGATGATGAAAAAGACCAGGTCGCCCATGCGGGTGGCGATGCAATAGTCCTTGATGCCGTCGATCCCCATGAGCTGCCGGGTGGATTGGGCGGCATTCTCTTTTTTCTTTCTGTTCATAGCTTCATTCCTCCTTGGGGAAAGCTGGGCGGGAAAAAGCCGGTACAGCGCATGGTGACACAGCAGGTCACCCGCCTGGGATTCTGGCTGAACCAATATTTTGCTCTGGCGTTCTTGGCGCTGTAGCAGAGGGACTTCTCGCACAGAAGGCCGCCCACATAGCTTTTCAGCAGGGCCCGCAGGCTGCGGAAGCCATAGTAATATCTGCCGTCCTGGCTGCGGCAGCTCCACTTGTTCTTGGCATCCTGCCAGAAGAAGGCGTTGCGGCACTCCCACCGCTTGCGCTTCCGGCTCCACCGGAGCGTCAGGGAGGCGGACAGGTCCCGCTCCTCGATTTCCGGCAGGCCGAAGCTTTCCTCGTTGTCAAAGAGTGTGTCGGCGTGGAACATATCACATTCTCCATTCATAGAATTGCTGTTTGGTGATCAGGAAGGCAATCGCATAGCGAATGAAATCCAGAATGCTGGTTCCGTCAAAGCGGATGCTGAGGAAGGCATAGACCGCCGTGAGCACCAGCGGGATAAAAATTCCGGTCTGAGTCAGCGCCAGGATAGAGACCAGAAGCCCTACGCCAATGACGCCTACATCTCTGAGCTCCCAAAGCCACATCATGGCCTTGGCAGTCAGGTTGTCGGGGTAGATGTACAGGGTATTTCACCTCCAAAAACAAGCCGCTGGGGATGCTCTCCCCAGCGGTCGGTGCGGCATTTTATTCTTCAGACATCTCTGCGGGCTGGTTCTGCGCTTCATACGCATCCAGCGCCTGCTCGATGAGCCCGATGACGAATTCTTTCTGCGTGATTTTTCTGCCGCGCTTTTTTTCTGCGGCAATGAAGTCCTTCAGCCGCTGATCCAGCTCCTCGGTGATCTGGAATGCGAGAGTCTTGGTTGCTGCCATGGTGATTTTTCCTCCTTCGAAGCGTTCTTTGAGTACCAACTCCACATAATCACCCAGAGTTTTGAGGCCAAGCTGTTCCTTTTCCTCGATAGCTTTGGCATGTAAATTTTCCGGGATCATACCACAGAGATTCTTCTTTGCTTCCATGGGTGGCTCCTTTCTCTGATTTTGTAAGCAAAGCATACTGCGCCCGGCGGCAAATAGCTATTCACAGAACCCAACGAAGAAGCAAGCTGCAAACGAAGCATAAGCAACAAGCCCGGCTCAGCCGGCGAGAAGCACCAGAGCAATGCCCTGGAGGACATAGTCCACACATGGAATGGCCACGCTGTTGCCCAGCGCCTTATACCGGGAAGAGTCCGAGGCGTTGGGAATGTCAGTCCACCTGTCCGGAAACCCTTGGAGCCTCTCACACTCCAACGGCGTCAGCCTGCGGATGAGCCGTGGCTGATCTGTGCCCTGCAGCACCAGGTCTGTGGCATCCTTATGCTGGCGTGCGCTTTGGGTACTGGTTACCTCACCGTCCTTGAAAATGTCGACTCGCTGTCTGCTGAACACGGCATGGTGGTCGGTAGCAGTCAGCGTATAGGCAATGCCTTCCTGATAGCCGATCCCGTTGCCGCCGTTTTCAGGCTTTCGGTCGATGGCGTTTCCGGTGATGCAGAATACTTGCTCCTGCTCCACAAGCGGGACATTGTTGCCGCCTGTACCATACCGTGCGGACATGGTGGGAGCGACCCGATGGGGGCCGGTGTAGCGGGAATCAATGCCGTGGTTCTCGTAGACCAAGGGCTGATGCCCGTGTTCCTGGGCTCGAAGTGTCCCTGTGATGTCCAGGCTGCACTCCATCACGCTGCCGCCTTGGTCGTTCAGGCATAAGATGGATGGCATACAGTTTCCGCTGGCGCTGCCTTTCAGCGTGGGGGCGAGTTCTTCGCCGTAGCCGATGCTTCCGGCAGAGGCTCCAGCTCCTGCAGAAAAGCCAGCAGTCAGGACACAGGGATACCCCTGCCCGGCCTGACCGCCGCCTGCACTCAGGGATGTGTGCCGTTCCGGCGTCAGGAAGCAATCGCCGTTTCCCTTCGCCACGACCCCTTCGGCGATGAAAGTCTGCTGCTTCATTCCTGGCTGGGCGCCCAAGGCTCCGGCCACATCGTGCAGATCTCTGACCTCATCCCGCTGATTTGCGGCAAAGGCAATCGGCTGTATAAGGCCGTTGCGGCCAGTGGACATTCCGCAGTTCACGCCAAGGGTGGCCGCGACCGAGCCAGTCAGGTCACCGTTATAGCCATCGAACCCTTCGATTTCCGCATCGTCCGGCTGGGTAACAAAGGTCTGCATCTGCATATTGTTTGTCGCCATCAGGGCACCGGAAACTCCGTGCAGATCGATGCCTTCATCACGCTGGTTGATATGGTATGCCTCCAGCGGGGTGGATCTGCCATCCGGCGGAGCAACCCCTGACTGGATCTCCAGCGCACGATTGAGTTTTCGGGGCAGCTCTTTCCCGCGTTCAAAGGCTCTGCGCAGGATGCCCAGGCAGGCTTTCCTGGTCAAATAGTATTTGTCCGGCGGATCGTCCTGCAAAATCTGCGACAAGGAAGATTCTTTTTCTTCTCTGGGGGACACCCCAGTATTGAGCGTCAAGGCATCGCCACGCCAGGGAGAAATCAGTTCCCAGTAGAATTCGCCCAGCAGATTCCCAGCGCCCGGTGTCAGGTCGAGGGACTGAAACACCACCGACTTTAATTCGGACGATCTCCTCGAGGACGATCCGGAAATCCTCTCCTTTTGGGGTTCCGCTGGAGAAGGCTCCTGGAACATTCTCCCACACCATAAATCGAGGTCGTATATCGAGAGCTGCTCGGCCTCGTTGTCTATCCGCATCTCTCATCTCCTTTACGATTCGAACCTGTTCCATAAAAAGGCCGGAGCGTTCTCCGAAGATTCCGGCTCTCGCTCCGGCCACGGACAGATCCTGACAGGGAGAGCCGCCGCAGATGATATCCACCGGCGGCAGCTTTGCTCCGTCAAGCTTTGTAATGTCGCCCACATGTGCCATGTCGGGGAAACGAATCTTTGTCACCTCAATGGGAAAGGCTTCGATCTCGCTTGCCCACACAGGGACAATGCCGTTGTGAATGGAGGCCAGTGGGAATCCCCCTATCCCATCAAACAGGCTGCCCATCGTCAGAGTTTTCATTTGGCTACCGCCTGAACGATAGTCCTTGTGGTGCTGACTGCGGCTTGGGCGGTATAGACCGCAGACATGATATTGGCTCTTGTGGTGGTATCCAGGCCAAAGGCTCCGGCGATGCGGGGGATCTCGCCGGCGGACAGCATCAGACCAAGGCCAAGGAGCGCATGGTCCTTGAATACCATGAGTCCGGCGATAAGGATGGTGGATTGCAGGAAGGCGGTCAGGCACAATCCGATGATCTGCTTGCACCATTGGATGAAACCATCCGTATAACCGCGTGGGACGCTGAACATATAGAGACTGCCCACTGCAATTTGAATGAGCAGAATGCCGCCGCGCTTTAGGTTTGCGAAGAAGACCTTTATCACGGCGTAGGCCATCAGAATGATGCAGAATAAAAGCATGATTGGGCTGGTGATGGAAGCAAAGCCGAAGTATGAGCCGGTGGTCATTCCAGTCAGCGAATCAATGCCACTGAGTGAATCCACAATCTCGGTTGCCGCCTCGCCGATGGAGGTGCCATATCCTGTGATCCCCGCGGTGAGGCTTGCCTGCAATGTAACGGAAAGCTCATAGAGCCGAATCGGCACAACCGTAAACAGGCTCACCGCCATAAAGCCCTTGATGGCACACAGAGCAGTTTCTTTGAGGTTCCCTCTGCCGGAGGAATACTCGATGCCGCACTCAAAACAGGCCACCACAAGACCGGTCACATAGAGCGCCCAGGCCAGATAAGAGAAAAACAGTACAATGCTCTGAACCCAGCTCAGTTCGAACAGCTCGACGCCCATGTTGCCCATCTCGGCGAAAAAGTTTCCGAGAAAGCCCATGACCTGACCGTAGATCCAATCCACGATCTGACCGAGGATGGTGTCGGCAACAAAATCCCAAATAAACAATGGTTCGTTCACCTCTTTTCGGTGTGAGGCCGCACCAACTGCTTGGGATAAAAGGCCAGGGGCCGTACAGCTGGTACGGCCCCTGGGTCAGTTCTTTACATGGTCTGCTGCCACTGGGGGTCAGCGGTTTGGGCTTGCTCCTGAAACACCTCCAAATAATCCGACACCGCATCCGTGAGCTGCTGGTAGTCCTGGCTGTTTGGATGGTAGACATACCAATCCGCTTTCCCGTAGTCATCCCAGATGTAGGGGGTGATCCCACTTTTGAAGTTAGGGTTGCTGGTCTGCTTTTTGCCAAGGATATCTGAAAGATTCAGAAGCAGCACATCCACCTGGCCCTCGTTCCGATTCAGAATGGAAATGCGAAGGGCACGGTATTGATTTGCCACGATCCCGGTGACGAACTGGATTTTTGCTCGATTCAGCTCATCGAGACGCACATAGCAGGCCCGGCCTACATAGGTAGCATCCGGATACTTTGGAGCAACGATCTTGTGAAGCTCCTGTTCGAAAAAGTTCATATACCCTCCTTAGATTCCAATGATGCTCCAGAGATACATGGGCGCAGTGAGGGTAAACACGAGACAGGCAAACAGGATGGCGGGAGCCGCCCACTCGAACTGGCCGGATTTTCTGTACTCGAAGTAGGCGGTGCCCAGCTTGGCGAAGAAGAATACGGCAAGGATCAGGTCGATGGCGGGAAACACCACATTGTCTACCACCGACTTGATCTGAGTGGATGCGGTGGACCAGGTGCTTTCGACGGCGCCGGCCACATCCCCGGTACCTGCGGCGAGAGCTGTGGTCGCCATGAGGCAGGTCATTGCCAAGACCACGACAAGCATAACGATTAGGCGCTTATAGTTGAATTTACGCATAGATTTCCTCCATTGTATTATTAAGTTGTGGGGGCGATATGCCAGTCCTCCCAAAGATCTCCGGAAATCCGGACGGAGTCCGTGAGGTTTTGCGACAGCATTCCCGCCGGTGTCCAGCAGTCCAGCAGCCAGGTGTACGGCGTATAGCTTCCATCGGGATACCATATCGGTGTGAAATGGGTCGGCCGGTTATAGGTGCTGTAGGGGTTGTCCTTGAAAGCAAAAGTGGAGCGTTTGCCGCTGATGCTTCGGTCCAGGAGCCTCCAGAAGCCTTCGTAGTTGAACTCCGGGAAGTAGGTCACCGCATTCTGCGCCGCAGTTACGGCAGAACTCTGCGTGGTGCTGACGCTGGCCGTAACGCTCTGCTGGATGCCGTATCCGCTCTTGAGCGCAGAGGAAGATGCCGTGGGCGACAGGCTGTCCGGCGTGATGACCATGGTTGCCGTCAGGCTGGCTGTGTAGGCGTTATAATCAAATTCCCACCAGCCCTGATCCTCCCACCAGCCGTTGTCCACCCAGTGGTACCAGCGGTCCGTGTGGGATTTGCCCTCGCTGTCCGTCCACCGATCCGTGTGCCAGCACTTCTCCCAGTTTTCAACCCACACCCAATTTTCTTGCCACCAGGGAGACCAGATGCCCCAGGAGGCAGAGGACACTTCTTCTTTCTCTGGGATATCCACGAGGGTGAAGGTGTCGTTTCGGTCATCGGCCACGGGATTGGGCGGGTCGTTGCCGTCCAGATCCACAATGTTGGCGGTGATGGTGCTTTGCGCCGTGCCTCCGCCCAGCACCCTGACCTGAATGGTGCAGACACAGGGTTCATCGGGGGTGTGCCACTTCACCCAGACCAGCTGGCTGTCGCCGTCCGGATAGTAGACATTGCTGACGGTATAGGTGCTGCCTTCGATCACAAACTGCACGGTGACCGGGTTGTCCGGGTCTGACTGCCCGCCGGACACCTCCACCGAGGTGATAACATCGGTGTCCACCCGGTATTCGTAGTCAAACTCATCCACCTCCGGTTCCTCCACCTCATCGTTGAAGCGAACGATGCCGATCCCCAGCGAGGAGATGATCTGCTCGTTGCTGACCTTGCTTGTAGTGCTGCCTGACCAGGCGGGATACCCGAGGTCGGCCTCCTCCAGGAAGATAGCGAGCGGGAGATTCTGATGGGTCAGCGATCCCATCCAATAGCGCAGGTCACCGCTGACCACCTGGTCGTACAAAGCAGCTTCGGTGGCGGTCATTGCAAACTGCTGTCCGTCATAATTTAGGTATGCAATCGGCTCGATGATGATTTTGTAGTCGCCATTGACCAATGTATCGAAGTCCATGCCGACATAACCTGCCAGAGAACGAATGACCTGTTCATCCGTGAAGTAGCTTCGGATGGCCTCAATACTGGCCGGAGATGACCCCGAGGAAATGATTCTGGGTAAACTCTGGGAGGGATTTCGATAGGAATAACCGCCCACAACCGGCGATAGTGACGCACCACCGTTATATGTGAGTTTGCAGACCTTCCCGAAGTGGATGATACCTGTAGAGGGCGTTTTGTTGGTGAGATCAACCGGCGTTGTCACAACAGCATGGCTTTCAGCGTTTATCACTGTAACTCTCACACCGTCCATGCCGGGATTCCAATAGCTTGAAGAATTGCCGCTACCCATGTTGCCGCCACCGCCATCGATATTTCCCTCGCCGGTGGCGGCAAACGCAGGCATAGCCGTTCCCAGAAGGAGAGCGAGGGATAAAAAGAGTGCGAGAATTTTTCTCATGCAGGACTCCTTTCGACAAAAAAAGGGCGCAGCCGCTTCCGACTGCGCCATGGGGATGTGGGGAGCTTACTCGCCACCCATAATCCCAATCTTATTCCCGTTTTCATACATATCATCCAGAGTGCCGCCCTGGTTCTCACCGCTGTTTTCCACATAGCCGAAGCCGGGTACATAGACCTGACCGGAGCTGTTGGTGCTTCCCGCGGCAGGCTCCGTTTCAGTGGGAGTCACTGTGGGAGTCTCCTCATAGGTGGGCGGCGCCTCATCCTCGGTCTTGCGCTCCTCCTCCGGCACATCCGCTCCGTCGTGGTCATCCGGCAGCGTGGTGGTGCCGGCGGGTGCTTCCGGTTTTTCAGGGGACTCCGGCTTTACAGGATCTGCCTGGATGGTCTGCTCCAGACCGCTGGAGTCCGCACCCTGGGCGGGATCGGTTTCGGATGCGTCCGGCGTTTCCACCTGGACATCCAGATCAGTCTGGCCGTTATTGTCGATATCCACACTGGGATCACCGCTCTGGGTGGGATCATCGGAAACCACACCGGAAGAAATATCGGCATTGCCGCCGAACCGGGCGGCAATCCCAACGGCCGCCGCAACGCAGAGCAGGCAGCAGACGGCGATGAGGACGATCCTCTTTGTCTTGTCTGTCATGGTGTATGCCTCCTTGGTGTATTTCTTGTTAATGGGACAATACCACATTTTTCTGTGGAAGTCTATTGAAAAGACCGGATGGATCAGAAGAGAGGCACATATTTGGCCTCTGTGTGCAAAGTCATGCTGGCGGCGGGCAAAAGATTCCCCAGAAACCGGACGGGCACCTCCAGACGGATCTCCACCAGCGCGGTATATCCCTCGCTCTGGCCGGAACCGAGGCTGTTATTTTCCAGAACCACGGACAGGTCGGAGATGGTATATTCCACCTCGCCGCCCGAAATTTTCTGATACCCGCCCGCTGTATTTTCCAGGCCGAGCGTTTCAGAGAGCTGGCCGTACACATCGCCGGTGTCGATGCTCTCATCCCAGCGGCCTGTGCCGTCCGGATACCAGCCCGCGGCGTATCCCTCGCGGACGGCGTGGTACACATCGTCATAGTTGTCATTGACGGTGGAAATGACCGCCTGCTGCGCGGCCTCCTTTACGCCTTGGGCAATGATCCACAGCCGGCTGAACTCGGCAATGGCGCAGAACAGCATCAGCAATACCAGCACAATGGCAAGGATCATGGGGGTGCCCTCGCCGGAGCGGCGGCGAAAAATCGGTTTTCTCACTTCCAATACACCTCCGACTTGCCTGTGGCGGAAGCCGTCAGCGTGATCGGGAACGAGCCAAATCCTCCGAACAGGCCGATATCCGTTTCCAGCGTCAGGGTCACGGTGACCTCGTCGTTGAGCTGGATGCGTCCGGTGGTGGACCACCGGATGTCCGGGTCAAGCCCGGTGCTGTCGGTAAGCGCCGCCGCCCGGCGGGTGGTCTCCGTGCCAACCCGGCCGGCGATCTCCGCCTCGCGCACCAGCTCCACCGCATAGGTGTCCAGATGCTGTTTGGTGATGTAGACCGGGAGCACACGGACCACCAGGGCCAGCACCAGCATGGCGCACACCACCAGGACGCATACATCGATATAGCCTTCGCCGGAGCGCCGTTTCAGTATTTTTTTCATGGCGACCTCCTTTAGAACAGGCTTCCCAGAGAATTGACGATCTGGTACACGATGATGACGATGTAGGTCATCATGAAGCACATGAGCATGATGAAGCTGAACACCCGGATCTTGGGCGGGATCTTGGCGGCCTTGGCCTTGAGGCGCTGCAGTTCCAATGCCTTCAGATCGTGGGACAGCATCTGGAAGTACATTCGCCCGTCGTCACCCCGCAGGATGCCGATGAGGCCGCGGACGATGTCCGAAATGATGGCGGAGCCCATTCTGGCTTCAAAGCGGATGAGCGCCGCTTCATAGGAGGAGGAACGCATATCCGCCGTCAGCACATCCAGCTCACGACCAAAGTCAGGCCCGGCGTGTTTCTTGTAGTTTTCCAGAATCCGCAGCACATCCCGGCTGGCTGCCAGCTCCTGATGGATGGTGGCGACGAACCGGGGCAGCTCGCCCTCGATCAGCTCCATTCTGGCCTTGACCAGCTCATCCGCCCGGCGGCTCTCCTTGAACCAGGTCAGCACGGCCAGCACCACGATGAGGGGGCTCAGGATGGGCAGGATCAGCAGGCACGGGATGATGCCGAGCAGAATCAGACAGGGCTTCAGGATCGAATAAGCCGTGTAGACCTGGGGCGTCATATCCAACCCTGCCGCCGTGAGCTTGCTCTCCAGCCGGCGGTATTTGTATTCGTCCATTCGGATCAGCGGTGCCAGCTTCAGTGCCCAGCCGAGGATCAGCGCCTCCAGAGCTTTGACCAGGCTCCGCTCCCGCCGTCCGGCGGAGATGAGCGCCCGTTCCGTGGCCAGTCTGGGAATCTTCAGAAGGTCGGCGAGGACGAAATACAGTCCGGCGGCCAGCGCGGTCCCGAACAGGAATAAAAGTACGCCCATTTCCTCACCTCCGATACTCAATAGGCTGGGTCAGCTTCACCACAAAAGCAAAGGACACGAATACGGCTGCGATGCAGACGGCGATGACCATCTGGCCGGGGATGGTGTCCACCAGGGTGTGGTACCAATCGGTGTTGATGAACCGCACCAGTGGGATATTGATCAGCACCAGGATTGCCATGGTGACGAACTCCTTGCGGGGGCCGAAGACCAGATTTTCCAGCTCTCCGTTGACCACTCGCATATCCGACAGCTTGCTGACGATGGGCGTCAGGGTGCTTTTCAGGCTGCGGTCTGTCTGGCACGCCATCACCGCTTCGCACCACTCCTGCCACACCTCATTGTCGATGGCGTATTTCAGGTCGTGAAGTGCGGCGTCCATGTCCGGGTCAATATGCTTGATGCGGGTCAGAAACCGCTGGAACACCTCCTGCACCGGGTGGTGCAGGTATCGGACATTTTCCTCCACCGCCTGCTGGAAGTTTTCCGTGCGCAGATAGGCGGTGGTGATGACCGACAGCGCCGTTTCCAGCTCTGCGGCCACATCCTTTTTGAAGCTGCCGGCTGTCAGCTTGACATACCAGAACGGCGCCAGCATAAATCCGACGGCCAGCACAGGGACAAGGAATGCGTTCCCGGCGAGAATGGCGATGCAGGCGCCCAGGGCAAACAGCACCAGGGAGGCCATGCACACCATGGGAAACTTCCCCTCACGCCCGGATGCGGCCAGCACCGCCTGGGCTTCCGTGATCTCCCGGCGGAAGAAGCCGGCCTTTTTTCGCTTGGTTGTCTCGTTGATATCCGCCCGGATGCTGCCGGGAGCAGCAGTCAGCCGGGAGAAGATGCTGTCGCTCATTTCTGCGGGGGAGATCCCCAGCACCATAAAAAGCCCGGCGATCATGCCAATGCAGGCGATCAGTTGGATCATTGTCATGCAGTTTCCTCCTTTCTCTGGATGAACTGCTCCAGCTCACCGCGGGGCATACCGTTCTCGATAAAGCGGCGCTGCAGGCTCTCGGACATTTCCTCGCACTTCTGGTGGTGTCCCTCAATGATGAACCGGTCGCCCTCCAGACGGTTTTCGGTGATGTTGTACTCGTAGAGCTTGTGAAGCCGGCGGCTCCCATCCGGCAGGATCTCACATTCGGAGATGTTGGTGATGCGGCGCTCCTTGTTCTCCAGCTGGCGGCAGTAGACCACAATGGGATATGCCTCGGTGACATAGCCCATGAGCGTATCGTCAGGGGTGTCCACGGCCCGCTTGCACAGGGATACCATGCGGCGATAGGTGCCCTCGCTGGAGCTGGAGTGGATGGTGGTGAGAACGGCCACGCCCACGCGGGCGGCCTCCTGGGCGGCATTGGCCTCCGGGCCGCGCATCTCGCCCACGGCGATGATGTCGGGATTAAAGCGAAGGGCGATGTCCAGCAGCGCGATCTGGTCGATGCGCTGCCGCTCGTTCTCGCTGTCACGAGTCTGGGTGTGGACGACGGAGTTGACCACCCTGCCGTTCTGCTCCCGGATGAGCTGAAGCTCACGGGAGCCGTCCTCGATGGTGAAGATCCGCTTGCGGTCGGGAATGGTGGACAGAAGCCAGCCCGCCACCGTGGTCTTTCCGGAGCTGGTCGCGCCTGCCACACAGATGGAGACGCCGTAGCGCAGGCAGGCGGACAGGAAATCCAGCATTTCCTCCGTGGCGGTGCCGCTGCCCACAAAGTCCTCCTTGGTCAGATTCTTGGGGTTGACGATTCGGATGGAGGCCGCGACGCCGGCATCCTCGTCCAGCACCGGGGTCTTGATGACCGAGACACGGATGTTTTTGGCCAGACGGGAGGTAATGATGGGACTGGCGTTGTCCAGCACCTTGCCGGAGTTCTGGAGCATACGGCGGATGACATTGGCCGCATGGTCCGGGGAGTCGAAGTGTTCCTCCAGCTTGACGGTGCGGCCGTCGGAATACTGGATCTCAATGTCGCGCCAGGAATTGATGTCGATCTCCTCGATGCCGTCGGCGAAGATGTACTTGGTCAGAAATCCATACTCGGCCATCTCCGTATACAGGGCATCCACCAGTTCGCTCTGAGTCATGCCGTCCACGGCCATGCGGTTATCCTGCAAATAGCGGGCGATTCGGCGCTTCATTTGCTCCTTGGCCTCGTCGCCGCTCTCTGTAATCAGGGTGGCATAGGTACCGGAGAGGTAGGACTGTACCTGAGTGAGAACCTCCGCGAAGGGCATCCCCTCGGCCTGGGGAGCGAAGAATACATCGCTCGCCTTGGGGGCGACCTTGGTCTCCGCAAAGATGGCCCTTCCGGTATTTTCCTCGAAGGAGATATCATGCACCTCGGCCTGCTCCGGCTTGGCCTCCGCCGGGGCGGCGGACGGGGCCGCGGCGAACAACGAATTGCTTCTTCTGTCGCCAAGCATCAGAACACCTCCTTGCAGATTTTCTCGATCTCCCGGCGGAACGCCTTGCTGTCTTTCATGGAGAGATCATTCAGAAGCGTGCCCTCCAGATACTGCTCCTCCAGCTCCTGGGAGTGCGGAAGCTGGAAAGCGACGCTCCCCAGCACCTTTCCAATACGGTCGGCGGCCTGGAGGGGCTTGATATTGGACGCCGCCTTGTACTGCTTGTCCTCATCCCAGTGCAGTTCCCGAAGGAGCGGGAGCTGGCTGGACAGGTAGCCAATGGATTTCAGGTCGCAGTTGGCCAGCCGGAGGACGCTGTCGGCCTCCATGAGCGCCACGGCGGAGAGGATGTCATTGGCGATATAGCTGGAGCAGTCGATGACCACATAGGGGGCAATCTCACGCAGGCCGCGGATGAGTTCCTCCGCCTGCTGCTTGGTGCAGGCTGCGTAAGTATACTCGTTTTCCCCCTTGCGCAGCCCCAGCATGGTCAGGTAGGACAGCTTCTTGTGGGTGGTCAGGTTGTGCTTGATGAGATTCACGGAGATCCGCTGGGCGGCGAAGATGCTGCCCAGGGATTTGTCGCACTCCAGCTCAGAGGGCGGGCAGATGCAGGGCATCATGGGGGCGGTCATATCGCAGAGCAGAAGCGCCACATTTTTCTTCTGGGAGGCCAGATGCTTTGCGATCTTTACCGCAGTCACGGTTTTGCCGCAGCCGGGGCTTCCCCAGACGGCCAGGACTCCACCGCCGGATTCCTGGGTGATTTCCACCTCCTCCAGCTCCGTGCTGCGGTGAAAGAGGCTTCCTTTCATGAAGTTCATTCCGCAGCCGCCTCGCTCTCTGCAGCAGGATCGGTGCCCTCGCTTTCCCCGGTTTCGATATTCTCAGTCGCCTCGGCAGTCTCCTCGGCTTCCGGCTCGGCGTACAGCTCCTCGATCAGAGCGTCCTGTGCCTCGATGAATGCGGAAGCGTTCTCGGCGGTCCCACGATAAACCAGCGCCAGATGCAGCTCGCTTTCCTGTTCCAGCCCGGCCAGCACCTTGGCCTGCTCGGTGGTCACCAGCAGGGTGACGGTGGAAGGGAGTTCTTTTTCCTCGCCAACCGCTTCCCCGGTGTTGGCATCATAGCCGGAGGATGCGGTAACGGAGATGACCTCTACATACTGCAGCTCGGGCGGGATCACAGTTTCGCCCATGCCCTTGTAGTCGGCCACGAGGACGGAAACGATGTCGCCGCTCTCCAGCTTGCCGGAAAGGCCGGTGGCAAAGCTCTTGATGGTGACAGAGATGGCCTGTTTGGTGCCGTCCAGATTGTAGAGATAGGCATTCTCAGCGGCAGGCTCATTGGAGAGCTTGCTGGCCAGAATGTAATCGCCCACCTTCAGGTCGGCGGTGGCATACTTGCCGATGACCTCGTCTTTTTCTGTCATGATGCCGGACGGCAGGTTATAGGCGCCCACCTCCACGGTCTGTACCATCTCAGCGGTGATCTCGTCGCCCTCCTTGATGTCGGCGGTAACGCGGACGATCTCAGCCTTCTCGCTGGCGCTGCGGCTGAACAGAGGCGTCACCCCGAAGCAGATGACGAGCGCCAGGAGGATACACAGCACACCGATCACGGTGCGGTTACGGAAAATCTTCATATGAGCCTCCTTATATGAAATATGCGGGGATGAATCCTGCGGCAATGAACGGAACCAGTGGGCAGGTGAACCGGGTGGGGCGGTGGGAGAGCTTCAGAACAAGACTTTTTCCCAGCACAAACAGGGCGTAGCAAAAGGCGAACAGCGTAAGCCCCGCGAGAGTGCGGGAAAGACCCAGCACAAACCCCGCTGACGCCGCAAGCACCGTATCCCCGGCGCCGTTTTTTCCAAAGCCTGCCCCCAGATAGAAGGGCAGCCCTCCCGCAAGCGCCCCCAAAAAGGAGGCGGGGCTGATGGTGATCAGCCCCGCCAGCACGAGAGCCACACACACCCGGTCATCCACCAGGCGGTGCCGGACATCATAGATTGAAGCGCCCATCAGGCAGCCGCAGAAGGCCAGCGCCTGCGCCCAGTGCATCAGCCGGCGTAGTCGAACATCTCCTGGATGCGCTGAGTCACGGTGGGCATAACCGTGTCGTTCAGCACAGCGTACAGACCGGCCAGCACCAGGGCACCCAGGACGACGGCAATCAGCACCTTGACGGCGGTATCGATATAGCCCTCGCCGGCGTTGCCGCAGACGGCGCGGCGGTGGAAGGCGGCGATGGAGGTCTGGCAGTTGATGGCGGCAGTCTTGGCAGTATTGGCGATATTCTTGAACAGCTTCTTCATAAGGTACATTCCTCCTGTAAGTAAAAATGATTTTTTAACAGTTTGTTGGCTGGAAAGAGATCATGGGATACGCTTGGGGAGGCCCCCGGCCTCGGCTGGGCAAAGGAAAATCCGGGCGGCTTATATCCTCCCGAACTACATGGTCATTTCGTGGCATTCGTTCTGCTCCTGACGCTGGTCGAACTGGATGGGACGGAATCCCACGCGGTCGCAGTAGAAGAACTCGCTGCCGGAATCATCGTACAGCTCCACCACATCGGACAGAGCCATCCGGTAGCCCTGATATCCGGGAGGCGGGCTGTCACGGCAGATGGCGTAGATCTGCTCCAGATCATTGGTACCCAGATCGCCGTCAAAGACCTGCGTATAATTGTCTGCGTCCGGTTCTCCGAACCGCTTTATCAGATCCTCATATCCGATAAAGCGCATGGTGACATCCACGCCTTTCCGGAGCTGCCAGATGCGGCAGCCTTTTTGCGGCTGTCCCAGCTCCTCGCTGGGCATCTCTCCGGCTGCAAGGCGGTCAAATACGCCTTCCTTCCACTGAGGCGTCAGATTCAACCGGGCCAGGTAGCGGGACAGCTCATCCGTCTGGAACATCTCGTCCACAACAGCGGCGTCATCCTTCACATAGCCCACCGTGTTGCCATAGAAAACCAGACGATTGCGATTGTCTATTGTGAAGCGGACCAAAATCACATCACCTCCCTTCAGGGCGAGCGGCTCACATCTGCTGGCTCATGGCCTGGTCAGGAGTGGTGTTTTCCTGCTCCTGCTGTTCCTGAAGCTTCTGCTCGTAGGCGTCGTTGACGGCGTCTACCAGAGCGTTCCGGGCCTCAGCGGTGATGGCATGGAAGGTGTCGTTGTACCTGGTCTCACCGTTTTTCTTGTAGGAGTCCTGGGGCATGGAGATGAAACGGCCCTTGTCGGACTCGATAACCCGGATACCGTGGACGGCAAAGGCGCCGCCGATGGTGGCGCTGGCGAAGGCTTTGGTCTTGGAGTCTCCATCTACCAGACGGTCAATCCGAGCTTTCACCTGGGGCGTGGCGGTTTCCTGCTGCTTCTTCTTGGGTGTTGCCATGGCAATCGTGCTCCTTTCTCTCACATGGATGGGGTGGTCATGCCGGCAGATTCGGCGGGATCTTCCCGCCGAATCTGTTCCAGACTTTCTCTGGCCCAGTCTGGCAGATGTTCTTCCTTGAGAATGCCGATGAAATCGCTGCGGTTCCACCGGGTCTGTTCTCCATCGCCGAGGCAGGTGGCGTATACCGCTCTGCCCGCGGCGTTGGGGGCGCAGCCAAAGCCACCGGTCGCCAGCCAGAGCTGATTTTCCGGCGCCCAATAGGACTCCTTCAAAGTCATGGGGCTCATGACCAACACCTTGCCTTCCAGCTCCTGCCCGGTCATATCGTCGCAGTGGGAGCGCGCAAACATCCCAAGTTCATCCTGGGCGTCGCGGAACTCATTTACGAAGATGTTCAGAACACCGGCGTGACTTTCCACCATGAACTCATAGTTGCGGTCGCTGCGGGGGATAAAGGTCGCGGCGGCCCATTCCTTGTTCCGGCGGCTGAAGCGCCCATCCTCCGGTTTCAGCTGAATGGTGGCGGCCAGCACCCATCCCACACGCTTGAAGCCAAAGTCCTCGATGACGCCCCTGGCGCAGTCGTGACTCAGATGCATCCCATCAAAGCCCCTGCGGATGGCCTCCTCGATGGCCTGCTTACAGGAGATGTTCTCCAAGTGGCTTGCCCGCCAGAGAGCCATCTCATTTTGCCTTTTGGCCTCAGAGATGGAACTGAGGTAGAGGTAGGCGTGATCCTTAGTCATTGGCTTTCTCGCTTTCAAGGATCGCCTTGGTCAGCGCCTCACTCCATGCGGTCTTGCGGTCATCGGATACCACCAGAACAGCGCCGTCCACGCTGACTACACGGAGGTTGTCGTACAGGATATCGGCATCCGCAAAGGCCTCTGCAGGGATGGGCAGCATATCCTCGTCGCAGCCAGAACAACCATCGCACGGGTCCGCATCGTCCTCCTGGTTCTCCCAGTCAGCCAGCATATCCGCCAACAGGCTGTTGGTCAGCCGCATCAGCGTCATCATAGCGGCGGCTTTCTCCACCGGCTCCATATCCGGTTTGAGCAGGACAATGGCTTTTTCCAGAATGTGCATCTCCAGCGTTTCTTCCTGCTCCAGACCGCTCAGGGTGAGGGCCGCCGGCTGGATGACGGCCTTGCCGTCATTGGTGTACTTGATAAAAGTCATGTTCATTCCTCCGTTTTCTGTTTGAGTTCTTTTGTTGGTTCATGGATCAGGGTGTATCTCCCTTCCTCCTCGTCCGCGGCAGACAGGTTGAAAAGATTGAGCTGCCAATGCCTTGTGGAATCGTGGCGGCGGGGGTCGTAGTTGGTAATGACGATCTCCTCATATTCGCTTCCAGCCGTCTGGGACATACTGTTGGGGCGTGTGGTGTAGAAGATGTAGAACTCCTTATACAGCTCCACAATGAAGGGGCAGTAGTTGTAAGACACCATGACATATCCCTTGCACTCCAGAAGAGCGTCGTGGAGACGCTGATGATCTTCCTTGGGAAACACCGCCGCATAACAGTCCTCGGCATCGTAATAGGGCGGATCAAAATAAAGGAATGCGTCTGGCCGGTCATACTGCTGGACAATCTCCCCGTAGTCCTTGTTTTCAATGACGACATTTGCCAGTCTGCGGGAGCATTCCCAAATCAGATAGAAGAAACGGCGAATATCGCAGGATTTTCCGGCAAAGGACTTGGCGCCGCCGCTGAAGCTGTATCGAATCAGCTTGAAAAAGTCGGCAGCGCGCCGCACATCTCCGCGGGGCGCCCGTTCCAGCATCATCCTTCGGATGGTTTCGGCATCCGGCGGTTCCAGATACCGCTGGGTCAGCTCCAGTTCCTCTTTCAGATAGTCATCGGTGAATTCCTCTTTGGAGAAGAACTTATACAGCACATTGAAATCGTCACGGGTGTTCAGCGGCAGAAAGCCCAGCTCCTGAAGCAGTGCCATAGTTCTGTTCTTGACACAACAGAACAGGTTGGTCAGGTCACTGTTGAAGTCGTTGTAGACCTCCATACATCCCGGTTGGATGGGACGGCTCAGGGTCACCGTTCCGCTGCCGCCGAACACATCGATAAATCGGGAATACCGCAAGGGAGACAGCTTTCGGATCAGCCACAGCAGCTTGCTTTTACCGCCCACCCAGGGGATGAAGCTTTTCAAGCGGTATCACCGCCCTCCAGCGGAAGGGATATCTGTCCGCTGTCGATGGATTGCTCCAGCGCCTTGGTGAGACCGCGTTCCGCGTGGGCGATCTTCTTGATCCGGCTCCGGAGCTGCCGGATCGTTCTGCGCAGTTCTTCCTCAGTACCGGCGTAATAATAGCCGGAAGCCGAGCTGCAGATGGGGACGCCATCCCCACGCAGGCTGTTGATCAACCGGCGCAGGTCGGGGCCGCGGATCTGGAAAGCTGCCTCCAGCTCCCGGCTGGATACGACCCTTTCCGCTCCCTTGTGATAGGTCTTCAGGTACGCAGCGATGGGGTTTGTCGTGGTCATGCGGGCTCCTTTCCGGGGCTGTCACCCGAAAAGAGCGCAAAAAATCAGGGGCCGTTTGTCCCTTTCGGGTAACGGCCCCTGTGGTGTTCAGGCTATTTCATTTCTTATTTCATCACCTCCGTTGCGGCGGCTGGTCTGTGGGTGGCTTTTCACATGGACATGGTCGGCTCCATATCCGGCTGACTGTACTCATAGACCAGCTCTGTGCCGTTCCAGGATACAAAACCATGTTCGGCGGCGGACAGGCCCATGCGCTTCATTCTCTGATTGGCATAGCCCTCAGCGTCAAAGCAGGAGGCGAGCAGTTCGTCCTTGGGATAGATGCCATCCCGTTTTGCCAGCTCTTTTCCGTAATCGGCAAGATCCATGTCACGGGGCATGAAGTGGTAGCAGTGGAGGTTCTGCGCCAGATCCAAGGCGTAATCCAGGCGGTGGCAGTCCTCCAGCTCCATGACTGCCTGCCACTTATCCAACCATCTGGGCTCTCCCTGTCCCTGCTCACCCCAGATGTAACCAAAGTCGATGGCATGGCGAACAAGTTCCGATGCCGAGCCATACTGGGAGAGGATGTCCTCCAGCTGCGGGAGGCAGCAGTCCACATCCACGGCAATGCACTCAGTTAGGGACTCCGCTTCCAGCTCATCCAGCGCCAGAAGCAGCTCGTCCGGATGGGCGACATCCATGTGCTCGCCGGTGTCCGGAAAGCCCACCCACACGCCGTCCATGTTGGTTCGGCTGGCCAGTTTGACCCGGATTGCAAAATCGCCTTTGTCGGGGTTCATCGAAGGGTCGCTGTCCAGAAATGGATCGATCAGAGAGGTGACCTTGATGAAATGTCCATCACAGAAAGTGTTCCCGCCCTTCTGGCGATATGCTGCGCCCACTTTCTCCGGGTCAAGAAACTCCCGCGCTTGATCGGAGGGACGTTGGATCTGCTCCATGATGAATTTGCCCAGTTGAACATCGTCCCCGGCGCCATAGAACAGCTCGTAATGATCCAGCTGGCTCGCAATCAGCATCACATCGCAGGTCATCTGCGGGCACTCGATCTGCATCGCCCCACGGAACAGGAGGCTTTCTTTTACCGTCATGTTTTCAAACCGCCGTTCCAGCCAGTCGTGCTGGGATTTGGTCATTTCAAATCCGTCCAACAGGTCAAGAAGCTGTCTGGCTTGCGGACTCGCCATCACATCATCTCCATTCCGGCATTCTCTGCCTGCGTTTCTTCGCTGAGGATCGGTTCGCCATCTCTGCGCTGAACCAGCCCGTAGGGGGTCAGCAGAGCGTTATGTGCTGCCATGACATCCTGACCATAGTTGTAGAGGACGACGTGCTTCTGCAGAATGGACCGGGAATGCTCATCCACAATGAAGCGAAGTTCCTCTATGGCTACCTCCTCGGGGGTTCGCTGATCAGGCTCGAGCAGATAGTCATCCAGATTTTCCGCAATCCGGACCGCGGCAGCGATATCGTGACAATCCGCCGCAAGGATAACTGCCTTGAATTTGGAAAGTTCTCCTTGTGTGCTCAGCTCCTTGAAGCATTTAGCCAACTCGTTCAGTCCATGGATATCGTCGCAGTCCATGTTTTCCAGAAGCGCAGGCATCGCACTGTCCTCCACCCGGAAGACCATTTCCGACCAGGAGGCGCCTCCGCAAGCCTCCAGCACGGCATCCAGCCGCTCCTGCGTGGCTGGCAGATCCAGACACATCATGTTATCCGGCTGCTCATTGGAGTGGAAGGGATACCTGCCGACCGTCAGGCGGATGCCGTATTCCGGCGCTTCGGGAATCAAGGCCAGGCTGTCATATACCTGCTTCAGCTCGGTGTGCTGCGTGACATACCCGCCGCTTGCGAAAACGCCGCCCTCCTCAAACCTGGCTTTTCTTCCGAGCATCTCAAAGTCAAGATACTCGAAGATGGAATCCGGAACTTTTTCCAGGGCAGGGATGAAATCGTTCTCCGCATAGAACCTGCCGAGCTGCTCGTCCGTCGTGGCGTTGACCACATGACAGCAGTCTGCGCTGTAGGCCAGGTCGATCATGGTGGCAACGCTGATGGGGCCGTATTTTTTGGACACCTCCATGTTGAACAGCCCTTCGAAGGCAGTTTTTTCTCTGCCGTTCATCTGTCCCAGGCAGGTTGCCAGCGCATTGAGCTGATACAGATCGCATTCATGGGTCAGATGGACATGGAGGAACTGAAAGCTGTGGTGTTCAAGAAATTCCCACCTCGGCTTGTCGCCCAAGGGCATCTGGATCTTGTCCAGCGCATCCTGAAGACCATAGTAGCTGGCCGGAAGCTCCAGCTCGCACCACCGATCCGTTTTTTCGCCGAACAGCTCCACACGGAACACTTCATTCAAGGGTCATCCCTCCCATCTGGGGCCTGTAGTCCTCCTCATATTTGGCGGGATCAGCGCCGGGGACATCCCAGCCGCACATACTGCCCACCTCCATGGCCTGGCGCTGGATGGGGCTGACGCCAAGCTGTTCGTTCAGCTGATCAGCCAGCTCCACATTCTGTTCCTTGTCGCCGGTGTCCCAATCGGAGGGGTAGTAGCCGGTCTCGCCCCGGCGGATACAGATGAGATCACCGGTGGACTTGAGAGTGGAGAAGCACATCTCCGGTACCCCCTCCGCCACTTTGGGTGCGAAGCGTTCCGCCTCGGTCTGGATGTCCCAATCGTCCTCCACGCTCCACAGATGGACATACAGCTCGTCATCACCGGCGCAGATATCCCGCTGTTCAAAGCCTTCGCCCCAGCCGTCTGACGCCTGACCGGAGATGTACTCCTTCAGGGTAGTCAGTTCCTCCGGTGTGAGGGTACCGACCACACGGCACTCGGCAACGCCCCAGAGCTGGCCGTTCCGATCCTCGACGGTAAACACGGCGGATTTGACCTTCTGGTTGACGCTGTCATCCTCGCCATACCAGTGCATGATGCCGCTCTCGGCTTCTTCCGGCATCCGGTTGTTGATCAGAGCTCTGAGGATCTCACCCTCATAGGCACGCAGCGACCTTCCGTCCAACTGAGTGCAGTCATCCTCCATCTCTCCATACTCGTTGCGGGTGTAGAGATCCGCTGTCAGGGGCATATACAGCTTCAGCGTGGTAGGCTCGGGCGGCAGCACAGAGAAGCTGTCCTCTCCTATGGTCAGCGCCAGGGTTCTGCCATTGTCCCACTTCATGTGGAACTGGCCGGCATCGTCGATGTAGTCCAGAGTCCCCGTGCTGCCCGGCTCCAGCGGGGCATAGGGGTCTTTCATCTCTCTGAGCTTGATCCTCGAACCTGCGGGGAACTGTTCCCGCAAGAAGTCCAACCACTCTCTCGGAATTTCTCTCATGATAATCCTCCCATTGTCATGCCCTGCCGGGGCGCATTCTGCTCCAACTCCAATCGGAGCGTTTCTACTGCTTCTGCGACTTCCGGGTCGCACTTGAAGCTGTCCAGCTTCAAGTGGTCTGTGAAGAATTGCTGTTCCCCATCCAGAGAGCGTACCAGATCCACCGTGGCGATTCCGTCTTTGGTGACGCCAATCCGTTTCTCTGGACGGTCGCTGCCCAGATAGGTGTGGATGGCCTCCTCCAAGGTCAGATCCCGGAAGATATGTTCTCCGGAGGTGTTGCAGTCGGTGATCACGAACCAGGCGTAGGTATGGGGTAGAGTTGTATTGGCGGCGTCCTGCATGGCTTTGATACCCTTTTCCGTCAGGCCGTAATTACAGGCTCGCCTTGGGTTTTCCTCTCCGGCAAAGTCCAGCAGGATATCATCCGCCGCTTTTCGGATGTCCGGGTTCTCGGTCAGGAGCTTGTAGCGGAAGCCGGTAGTGGCCATATAGGGCAGTTCCTCCCGGATGGTCTGGAGGAATGCTGTGGCGTCCGTAAATTCCGTCTGCTCACCGCTGGCATAGGTGACCCGGCCCACAGGCTTTGCCTGCTGGGCCATCTGCTGCTGGCGCAGGTCGTAGCAGTAGAGATAGCCCTGATAGTCCCCAGGGGAAGGGGTGCAGCGCAGGCAGTAGCGGTAATGCTCGGTTTCCACGATATAGCCGAAGCACCGGCCATCCTGCGTAATTCCGCCGCCGTTCCGATAGCAGTAGCTTCTCATCGAAGCCAGATCCTTGAGCGGCCCATCAGCCCGAAGCATATCCACGACTTCCTGAAGCTCACCCTTGAATTCCCCAGTGTTGAACTGGTCATCGTTGTGGGGCCACCAGGTGTGGTAGAATCCTTTTCCGGAAGATCCGAAATCTATCCGGACATGGCCGACCGTGCCCAGCCTCTCGTCGGCGGTCTCATCGAGTTCCGAATAGAAGAGGCCCGCTTCCTCGGGAGAAGCGGGCCTGATGTGAATCGGTGTATTTACTTTTACATTCTGCTTCATGGTATTTGCCTCCGTATCCGTACAGAGATGGTAAATTTGCCAGTCAAGATGTCCCATCCTACCCAGAGTTACTCGCTGGAATGCGATGGAGATGTCATCATCGTTGTAATATCCATGATGGAAATCCGATGCGTTGATGACATCTTCCTTAATATCTGCGGCAAATCTTTCATCAAGGCTGGAGAAATATGTCCCAAAAGTCTTGTGAAGATATTCTTTGATGTCACTCTCCAACTGTTCCGATAAAGAAATGGCCATTTGCTTCACCTCCTCATGCGGAACAATACCACAGCTCAGCGGAAATAGCTATGACCAAAAGGCGTCCTGCCGGAGAAGTGGAGATAGCCGGCGACAGCGGCTCCCAGTGCTGCCAGAGATGCTACTGTGATCATGATTTTCTTCTTCATTTACATTCCTCCCAATCATCGGATCATGTCGTTCAGGTCATTTGCATATCAAATCCCGGCTCCGGGGACTCCATGATCTGTTCCAGGTGCCGCGGGTCTACGATGACCTCGCTTTCATTCCTGCCTGTGAACAGGGCCAGGATGTGTTCCTTCCGAATCTGCGCCTCATACACCGTTCCCTCCTCACCGAAGCGGTGGGCGAACCAGTCTGCCGTTTTCCGATCCAGTGTCCAGGACAGCGCCCTGATATTTTTGGCGTTGTAGGGGGTAACGCCCCGATAGACCGTCACCGTATCCTCCAGCGCCTGGTGTGCGGCGCGCTCCTCCTCGTCCATCAGGAACTCCGGAGGGACGGATCGGAACAAGGCCACCAGTTCTCGTTTGCTCACATTGCAGTCCTGATTGGGGCATTCCTCCTGGGTCCAGGCGGTGGATAAGAGCTGTCCCAGATCCTTCTCTGAGAGAGCGGAGGCGGCAAATTTGATAAAAGTCAGATAATAGGGCGGGTTGAGCAGTACGAAGATCTGATGGACATTTTCGGCGCTGTCGATCTGCTCTCCAACCTTTCTGCGCCACCTTGTGCAGTCATCCGAATTGTTGATCAGGTCGACCATGGAGAGGCTCCCATCCTCATTCCGAAGTGCGGAAATCCCAGAAGATGTGAAGGGGTGGCTGACGATCACCGGGGAGAGGGCCGTTTCCTGGATCTGCACATCGAGGAGGGTGTGCGCCACCAGCTTTACGCGGAGCAGATCGGTTTCACGGGGCATCAGGAAAGGCCTCCCATCTCCATCGCCTGGGTTTCCTCAGCGAAGGGGCTGCTGCATCGGCGGATCAGGCCAAACTCGGTTCGCCGGACTCCTTCCTCCGCCATAGTGTCCTCACCCAACTTCTCAAAATCCATATACCCATCGATGGTATCGATCAGCTCGTCATCAGCACCGATGCGCCGAAGGACTGCTTGCCCGTATTCGTAAGTGTCCTCCGGAATGCGCTCATAGTCGTCCAGATTCATGGCACAGCGGAGAGCCTCCTGCATAGTCCCCGGCTGCTCCACAGAAAGAACCGACAGATATTTCAGCAGTTCACCATCTTCACACTGCATCCCCTCAATGGCCCAAGCCAATTCGTTTGCATCTTCCACGCAGACCCCTGTAGTGGGAATGTGCTCGTCCATATAGGGAACGGAAAACGACACCTTGGTTACTGCTGCCTCTGCAAAACAATCGATTCCCAGTGTTCTTTTTACTCGCTCCAATTCTTCCTTCGTTGCCGGAAGGCAGATACTCACTTGCGCTTGGGAAGAGGAGAGGTCAAGCTGGATCTTCGATTTTTTCTCTCTGACAAGCTCATCATCCTGCTTGCGGAGCACATAGCCCGCATAGGTATAGGCGCCGCCATGCTCGGCATAGTATTCTGCGCCGATTTTTGCGAAGTCCAGATAGGGCCAGGCTGCTTCGGGGAATCTGGGGTCACCCTGAATCTGACCGGCAACAGCGACATAACGGCCAAGCGTCACATCTGAATTGACATTGGGAATGAGGATATAGTCCGACACCTGTTCCGCCACACGAATCATATCGTTCAGATCATTGATGCTGTTGCCATCCAAGGCGCCGGCATAGATGTTCCGTTCGCGGGAGTCCATTTTGGCAATGATGCTCGAAAGCTGATTCAGCTGTGCAAGCTGCGTTCTGGAACCAGGGTCGAGTCCGCTGAGGTACGACGGCAGATTGGCGATCACGCTTTTGATCTCGACGATCTCTGTTTTTCCTGCTCTGCTGGCCTCATCAAGCTGGCTGGCCGCTTCTGTCATAGCGTCATGAGATGCGGGCAAATTGAGCGGGACAATGACAGGACTCCCACTTCGTTTCATGAAAAGTTGGATCATGTCATTCCTCCCATCTGAACCCCCTGTTCCCGCTGGCACTGATCCATCGGATCTTCTGCCATCAGTTCCTCCAGATCTACTGTGCCAACATAGGCGATGTAGCCTCGGTCGGTAAACACGCCCGACTGATAGTCCATGTGCTGCAGGCCATACCGCTCGTAGTCATAAAACTCGTCCAGATTGGGGTCATACTCAAAATGGCCGGATCTCTGAATCATGTATTTCCCATATTCCTCGGGGGTATGAGCGCCGGGGGCGAATTCAAACAGATCCATGTTTTCCGCCAGACGGCGGATCTGGCTGGCGTTTTCCGGCTTGGCCATGCTTACTGCCGCTCCCAACTTCTTGCGGTCATGAATCGAAAACTTCTCCACAGCCAGCGCCAGCTCATTGAGTTCGTGGATGTTATCGCACTGGAAGTCCAGTGCTACATCCACTTCCTCTGGGAATGAACTGTCAGCTATAAAGAGGCGCATATCCTTTGGGTCAGCAATGCCGGAACGCTGCATGGCGCGCTCAATTTGTCCTTTTGATGCAGGGAGATAGATCCAGGTCACATTCCTGCTGTTCTCCGGCTCCCACCGGGTGGATATCCCGACAGCAGTCATATCGGCCTCATAGTGGTAGCAGGGCAGGTGTTTTCCATCATAGAGCTGTGAAAGCTGCATGCCGTTGTCATAGACCACGCCATAGCGGGTGACGGTTCCCTCATTGTCCTCAATCAGCAGAATGGCGGTTTCCGCTCCGTCCAACTGCTCCAATTCTTCCATGCTTGCGCAGCCACCGTGGATGTTCATGTAGTGGTCACGGCCAATCTCCTTTAAATTTGTGAAGTCCGTAATCACTGTTGCCTGCTGACAACAAAAGGTCAGGTTGATGAGATCCTTCATGCTGGCGAGATTCAGCTTTTCAGCCATCGCCTGAAATTGCGAAAACTCGCCCACAGTAAAGCTGTCCAGCCGCTTTGCCAGATAGTCCAACTCATCAAGGTTGACCTTGGTGCATACCAGCCGATTCAGCACAGGCCAGGCACTGTCGAGCGAGTCCAAGCGGCAGTCGGCTTCAGAGGCACCGCCGATCTCCAGTGCCTCCAACAGCGAAACGCAGTGGTCGTACTGATTTCTGGGAATGGGAAGAGGGATCGTCGCAACACCGTATTCCGGGTGGTCGGCGTTGCTCAGAACTGCTTCCATCATCACATTGCATCACCTTACTTTCCTTCAAAATTCAAAATCGCATCTCCGTACTTGGCCAGAAGCAGAGCGCAGACAATCAGGTGGAACGCCTCATCTGTGACCAATTCGGGGGATGCGAGATCGGCAAGAGTGATATTGCGGCTGCCGGTGGAGATGGCTTTGGCCGCCTGATAAACACTGTACAGCTCCGGTTGGATGCCGGCGAGCTGGACAGATTGGAAGTCAAACCCACTGGCATCAAACTTCCAGATCATCCTGCGCCAGATGTCCCCATACGCCGTGAGAAGAAACAGTGCGGCCAGGTTACGGTTCGGCATTCGAAAACAGCGCTCACGCCAGTGCTGCCAGCGCTCACGATGACTATCGCTCAGGAAAAATTCAATGGAGCAGCCATTGAAACTCCTCTCTAACCGGGCCTGAAGCTGCGCTCCAGCTTCAGGGAAGAAGCAATCCCTGACAAACTCGTTGAGGTCAATCGCACCGGCCACGATCCGTTCATCCAGACAGACGCACTGCTCCAAAGGGCAGGGATGATTGCGTCTGAAGTTCATGCAGTATGGGCACTCCATGTCATCTCTGCTATATTGGAAACCGGGATAGTATCGGCCATGGCCTCTGGGCTTGAAATAGGGCGGGGTCATCATCTGCTGTTCCATCTGGCACAGCGGTGTATCCCGCATGAAGTAGCGTGTCATAAGGTCATGCCCATCCCTTTCTGCTTGATTTCGCAATCGTCTTCCCTGATTCCCTCATTCTCCTCCGTATCGCTTTTCTGGCCGGGCATAAGGCATTCGCCCGGATAAAGCTCCATTTCGTACAGCACGCTGTTATCACCGCTTCTACGGTCAAGAACCTTGATGGTCGTGCCCTCAAATAAATAGTTGGATGCCTTTTCGAAATCAGAGCGGAATCCCTTCCCGTAATTACAGGTCGAATACTGATGAGTCGGCTGATCCTTGACCACGGAATAGTAAGCGTTGGTCTGAACCTCAGTCACCACCCGTACAAGCCCGACCAGGGCAGGGTGCTTGCTATGGCTGGTTGCCACCAACTCTGTCCCGGGGCGGATACAGCGTTTCAACTCAGCCAGGTTTTTGATGCGCAGCGGCGCTTTTTGTTCGTTCTTTTGATCCAATCTTCAATCCTCCTGTCTGGTTTGAGGCAATAAAAAAGCGCCGGAGTCTTATTTCTAAAACTCCGGCGCCTGAATATTACATGATTGGTTCCTGGTTGTAGGGTTCCATGGGGTGCTGCTCCTGCTCTCTTATGCGCTCCAGGGCATCGGGAGCTGCAATGGCAATCTGCTCCTGAACGCCCCGGATGCACTTTTCCTGCTCGGCAGTCAAGTCAAAACCAGCGTCCAAGGTGTCAGAGCAGCACCGGTAGATTTCGATAAGCTGCTCCTGATTGAAGATCTGCTGTTTGGAAATGAGGCCGGCGCGGATGGCGAAGTCCTGCTTGGCACCTACATAGTTTTCCTGAAAGTAATTGCCCTGGTTGAGACCTGTGCGGTCGAAGCTCCAGTCCCATGTGACGAATTGGACGCCAAGCCGGGTGGGATGGGCAGCCAGCACGGCTCCGTTGAAGTCAGCCAGCAGGCGGTAGTCACCGGTCAGGCTCTGGGCTTGCAGGGGCGGAGCCTGTTCCAGCAGCGTCATGTACTCCCGCACGGTGCAGGCCAGATCGGTGGCTCGCTCACAGGCTCGTTCCCGTTCCGGCGTCGCTACATCCTCCTGCCAGTAGCGAACGCCTCCGTCCGCTGTGATCCGGCAGAGGGGGAGACCATCCCACTCCACAGGAAGCAATTCATCCTGTTCCGGCTGCGGAGTGAATCCCTCACGGTGGAGAGCGGTGCGAAGCTCCTGAAAAAACTGTTCTCGGTTCATTTACTACCTCCTGATATTTAGTGCCCTTTTTGTATTTGTCTGAAAGCAAAAAGGGCGCCAATCTGATGGCCCGTCGTGACCAACAAATTGACGCCTCAAATTTTGTGTATTCTATTGATAGAAAAATAGCGCCCTTTTTGAAAATTGATGCTTCAAAAAGGGCGCTACATGGTTTCTGGTTTTGCCAACCTCCGAGAAGAGGGGGTTCGAATCCCACCAGTTAGGGGGAAACAGCGGTTGGCATCTATGGAATCATCCGTGAATTTTTGAGCTGAAAAAGCCCGGAAACGGTTGATGCCACTGGCTTTTCGCCAGTGGCATCTATACCGTTTTGATTATATGGTGACCCAGCGGGGATTCGAACCCCGGACCCCCTGCTTAAAAGGCAGGTGCTCTGCCTGCTGAGCTACTGGGTCATATACAATTTTGCCTCGTTCAAAACCTGTAGTTTTGAACGAAAAGGAGCGAGCCTCAGAGGTGGAGGCTTTCGCCTCCCGACACAGGCGGAAGCCGGAACCGGCAGAGGCGTAGCGACGTGGCTGGGATGGCAGGACTCGAACCTACAATATCAGAGTCAAAGTCTGGTGTGTTACCGTTACACTACATCCCACCATCGACTTGCGCAGAGAGGCCGGCATTGCCGGCCTCCCGCTTTCTGGGGTGGGAGATGGGGCTCGAACCCACGACCTCTCGCGTGTGAGGGGTGGCACAGATTATTGCAGAAATCCGCATGATATCTGCACTTTTAACTGGTCATGCTACGACTTATTGCAACATTTTTGCAACACGTTCTCGAACATTATTTTATGCTTGCAACACTGAAAACTTCTAATAAAGCGAAAAACCACTCCCCGAAGGGAGCGGCCTTTCATCCGGCATCCACCGGATCTCTCTGTAACAGTATAATACCATCTTTCAGAAAATATGTCAATCAAAATTTATTGTATGGTATAAT
>OFHW01000025.1_pt1 | contig 33563 bp, 43 predicted proteins | sample 1522121 | NCBI WGS metagenome assembly OFHW01 (sample SAMEA3891868, study PRJEB23780) | metagenome | biome: terrestrial biome; feature: animal house; material: Caecal content | place: Italy | collected 2015-05-05 | reverse complement strand
GAAATAGGGATACGGCACTAAAGTCATAGCTTCAGTGCCGTATCCCTCTATTTTTGACAGTCTTATAAAAAAGCAAATGATCTTGCAGAAAATTGATTTCTTTTTCCTATTTAATAGGCGGAATACTTAAAAGGAGGTCCATCCCAATGTATAAGCCCCACACCATTGAGCAATACAAAATCCAGCGTTTTCTGGACGACACCTTTGCAATGGAGCATTTCCTGGTCTCACCGCTGTCCCGCACCTCGCTCTTGCTGGAGGATGAAACCGGCGAGCAGCTTGCTTTCGGCTTTTTGGATGACGAAGTGCGTGAGATCCCGCTCCCGCCGCCGGCCGCCCCGGAAGAAATCAAAGATTTCATCCGGCGTTTCCGGGCCCTCAATCTCAAACCGCGTCTGCGTACCTTTGAAGACATTACCCGCTGGTGGCTGGACCACCCCAATCCCCTGACCTACCAGCAGGCCCTTGGGCTGTCGGAGGAGCTCTACCGCCATTTTCTTTCCCACCCCATGATCGACGAGGAAGACGCCTATCGTCTGGCTTCTTCCGGGCTTGTCAGTGAAGATGATTACCGGGATATTCAGCTCTGGTATCTCGATGGCAACACCATCTCCCACTGGCTCGGTCCCTTCGGCGTGGATGGGACAGGCAATCTCTATCGTCTGATATTCGGCTACGGGACGCCGGCAGCCCGAGCACTCAAATTCTATCTGCTGGATGATTACTACCGCGACATGAACCATATATTGTGATTCGCCTGGCCAAAATATCTATATATAGTATAATACTGCTTGACAAACACAAGATATAGTGTTACACTTATCCTGTAATTGATTTTTGTGCGTTTCCCCTTGTGGGATACAGACTTAGCTTCTGTACCGCAGATTAAAAATCTGCATTGCACACGCAGTCAAGGTTGTATGCTGTATCAAGTGTCAGTGGTATTGCCGCGCCCTTTCGGGGCTGGTATCTGCTGGCACTTTTTATATATAGATATTAACGCCAGAGGCGAAGAAAGGAAGTGTTATGGCACAAATCGTTGTATTTGGCCGAGTCATGCACGAGCTTGTCCCGAAAGAGGGCCAGTCAAAACAGCAATATGTCTGTTTCGACCTGATGGAGCGTTCCGGCAACACCCCGCCGGACTACTACCAGGTATGGGCCCGCGGTGACGATGTTACCCGGCTCATGCGGCTCAAGGTCAAAAAGGGAAGCATGATCTGGCTCACCGGATCGCAAAAACTGGTGGATGTTCGCCAAAAGGACGGAACCACAGTCAAGAAGCTGAAAATATGGCTGACGGACTTTGGATTTCTTCCTGGGCAAACCTCCAGAGCGAAGACTGAATGTGAGCAGCATGACTCCGACACAGCGGCAACCGCTCCAGCGCCTTCTGAGGTAATGGACGGTGACCGCGAATCCCTGCCGGTATAGATCCGGTGCTGTAAGAGGGACCGTATCAAGTTTTCAGAATGAACTGAAGCTTGGTGCGGTCCCTCTTTTTTTGTTTTCAGGCAAAAATCGAAAGAAAGGACGGTAACCACATGAGTAATGACAAGGGACTTTTGAGTGGCAGCATTACGATTCTGATCGGTGCTGTCATCGCTATCATGGCTCTGGTTCGCGGGCCCTGGCAAGCATGGCTGTTGATTGGGGTATTCACCCTCTGGGGGCTTTGGATCGTGCTGATCCTCCTGCTCCCGTATATGCAGCAGGCCAAGCGCCGCCGCCAGCGCCAGCATCGGGAGCGTCAGCTCCATGCCGAGGGCATCGCACAGAACACCTTTACGGTGCCGGAACTTGAAGAACCGGTACCGGATGATCTGCTGCTCCGCTATGCCAACCATCGAATTCTGACCTATCTGCGTTCATCGTTTTCCAACGCCTGCTTCGAGTGGTGTGAAAAGCGGCCAGTGGATCTGATCCGTGGAAATGGTACTGGGCGCATCCGCCTTTACAATGTGGAGGCGTTTGACCACGCCGACATCACATTTGGCAAAGACGCAACGATCCGTTGTGACCTGCTCAAGATCGTGCCGCTCACCAAAGCAGGGGCGGAGCAGGACGAACAGGCAGACATTCCGCCCAACAAGCAGCCCGTCGATCCGCGCATCTGGTATGAAAACAACGGGCGCACGGTCATGGAAACGCTGATCGCTGACCTGAACTCCCGTGGGCACAGCAAGCTCACGCTGAAAGAAAACGGAGATATTTGTATTCAGCAGGGCGAAGAGCTTGTTCCGCAGGAACACCTCTCCAATTTTCCGGCAAAGGTCTATTGGCCCCGTCTGGTGGAGGTGCTGGAGAGCAACGGTCTGGCGGCTGAAACAACGACACAGGGCATTCAGGTCTCCTGGTGACCACTATTGTTGCAGGAAGGAAGTGAAATAATATGAAATCAGGGATCAGTCTTGTGGAAATGGCACAGGAAATCCAGCGGCAGAACGATTTGAAGGCCGATTATATGCTGGACACCCGGAGTCTCCGATTGGAGCCCTTCGGGGGTGGGCTATATCTCAACGCTTACGACAAATCCGGTGATTATGCCGTAGAGCCGTTGGAGGTCAACGCCATCGCACACAGGCAAATCGGAACGCACCTCAAGATCCCGGCAGCTTATTATGACAAGATGTTGGAGGAATATCCCGAACTGCTGGCGCAGAATGTGAATGCATGGTTCCAGCGGGAGCCAGCTGTGCGTATGGTTCGCACCATAGACGGCACAGCACGGGCGTTTCTCAGCAACCGCTACCGGCGCATCGACAACCTCGATATTGCTGGGATTGTCCTTCCAGTCCTTCAGGAAATGGAAGGGATGCACTTCGAGAGCTGCCAGCTCACCGACAGCCGTATGTACATCAAGGTCGTCAATACCCGTCTGGAGGCAGAGGTCGTACCCGGTGACATTGTGCAGTCCGGTATTATTATCAGCAACAGTGAGGTAGGCCTGGGCTCGGTGAGCATCCAGCCGCTGGTCTATCGTCTGGTGTGCAGCAACGGTATGGTGATAAACGATGCCCAGACGCGCCGCAACCATGTAGGCCGCGTCAATGAGGCTTCAGAGAACTACCAGCTGTATTCGGAAAAGACGCTGGAGGCCGACGACAAAGCTTTCGCCATGAAGATCCAGGACACTGTTCGAGCCGTGGTGGATGAGGTTCGCTTTACCCGTGTGGTCAACATGATGCGGGAAGCCAAGAATGTTCGCATGAATACTGTTGATGTTCCTGGCATTGTGAAGCTCGTCAGCAAAGACTTCCATATCACGGACGATGAAAGCTCCGGTGTTCTGCAGCGGCTGATCGAAGGCAACGATCTGACCTTATATGGTCTGTCCAACGCCGTGACCCGCCACAGCCAGGATGTCCAGGATTATGACCGGGCGACTGCTCTGGAGGGCATTGGCTACAACATTCTTTCCATGCCGGCGCGGCAGTGGAGCCGAATTAACCAGATGGCCGCTTAGATGGCTGCCATCCATCTAAATTTGACAGGAGGAACGAACTATGTACGAACAGAACACTTCTATGATGACCGCAAACGAGCAGAACAAATTCATGCTCCCGGCAATGGTGGATGGGGATTTCAGCAGTGACGAGATCGCGGAGGACGCGGACGGCCTGCAGATGATGAGCTTCCAGCGGGTCAAGATCCCCGCCGGCGGCGCCCTGCAGTTTGAGATCCCTACGGAGGACCCCGACAACCCGGACTACGCCCGGACGCTGGAGGGCGTCATCCTCTACAATCATTCCGCCTATACCCTTTGGCCGGAAGGCAGCGAATACGATGAGGACACCAAGCCCCTCTGCTCCTCTGTGGACGGCAAGACTGGTATTGGCGAACCGGGCGGCGCCTGCGCCACCTGCCCGATGAACGCATACGGTTCGGCTCGGGACGGCGGCCGCGGCAAGGCATGCAAGAACATGCGGGACATTTACTTGCTGCGCAGCGGCGAGTATATGCCTCTGCAGATCTCTCTGCCGCCCACCAGCATTAAGCCGTTCAAGGAATTCTTGAACAGGGCCTTTGTCTACCGCCGGCGCGCCACCTATGGCAGCCTGATCCAGATCGCGCTCAAGAAAGAGAACAATGGCAACGACTACAGCGTCGCCACCTTCCGCCTTGTGCGCGACTTCCAGGGTGATGAGCTGGCTCAGATCCGCGCCTATGCCAATGTCTTCAAGGAGCAGATCAAGGCCATCAACATCCAGCGCGCCCTGATCAATGAGGAGCAGCGCACCAGCGACTGCGACTATGTGATCCCGGAATCCGCGACTGCGGCGCCGGGCCCGGACGGAAGCTATGTGGTCGGGGAAGTCAACGGCGACTATGAGAAGTTGCCGGCGTAACTGTTTTTGTTGCGGCGATGCCGCATGAAATGTCAGCAAGGGGATACCTTCGGCTCAGGCCGGGGGTATCCCTTTTTTCATTTTAGAATGGAGGAAATAAGATGTTAAGCGAAGTACCGTTGACCAAAGAACAGCAGGAGTTTGCCGCAGAGCACCACGGCCTGGTCTATAAATTTCTCAATGACAACCATCTGCCGGAGAGTGAATTCTATGATGTGGTCATTTTTGGCTATTTAAAAGCTGTCCGAGACTATTTTTCAAGAGAATCACTGCAGAAGTATTCTTTTTCGACGATTGCCTGGAAGACAATGTATCGCAACTTGTCGAACTATTATTTAAGTCAAACACGACGTAAGCGTAATGCAGAGGTCATCAGCATCCATCTGGGCCTGTACCCGGACGGTGTTCCGCTGGAGGAATTACTGCCGGCTCAAGACCGTGTGATGCAGGAATTTGAAATGCAGCAGATGCTCCATGAACTGGCCGCCCATATTTCTGAGCAGCAGATGAAGATTGTCCGCATGAAGGGTTACGGCTATGGCATCAGGGAGATCTCCCGCCACGAGAAACTACCGATGAAACGCATCCAGGAGCTCCTTGAGGAAGCCCGCACCGTGTTTCTGCGGTTATGCCACGAGTGATCACCGACTTATTTTGAATAGAATGGAGGTCGAATTATATGACGAAATCAAAGAAATCCATTGTGATGCGCGGAGCTCTTCTGCGCCCTCTGGCGCTTGGGCAGAGCGCCCTTCTTCACGCGGGCGGTAAGATCTACCATACTTCCCGTGTGGTTGCCGTCCATGAGCAGTCGGATGACCTGGTGCGCTTTGAAACGCTCAATTCCATCTACTGCCTCTCCATGTCCCCTTTTCCGCTGGCGGCCTGCAACCCGCTCCCGATGATGAGCTTGGCCGCATGTGCGTAAAGCGGTTGTAAGATGACACGGGGACAACAGAATTTGTCCTATATGTTTTGGGCCGTGACGGATCTCCCGTCACGGCCTTTTTCGGAGGATTGCCATGGATAAACAAGAAACAATGGCGGTGTTGGTCCACACAAAAGACGTTGTTAACTATCAATGCCGCAAATGCGGTCAATGCTGCCGTCATATTGAGAACAGTGTGATGGTGGAAAGCCTGGATGCCTACCGGCTGGCAAAATATTTGCGTGACCGAGATCCCAGCATCTCCACCATAGATGAAATGCTGGCCCGATACTGCGAGCCCATGCCGCTGACGGATACTTGCTTCCCCATTTTTACACTGAAAACCACCGGACCGGATGATTCCTGCATTTTCTTGAAAAACGGCCTGTGCAGCATCTATGAAGCGCGTCCCCGGACCTGCCGGCTTTACCCTTTTTCTGTTGGGCCTGGCGAGCGGGGCCATGATTTTGAATACTGCCTCTGTTTCGACAGCAATCAGCAATATCATTTCAGCGGTGGGAAAGTCTCCGTCAAAGACTGGTTCTATCACAACTTCCCCAGACTGGACAAAGAATATTTGAAACAGGAGTATGCATCCATTGCAGAAATCGGAAAACGGATGCGCTCTATTGATCCAATGTTAGATAAACAGATAGTCTTTCAGGTGATGTTCTACCGCTACTATAACTTCGATTTGGATGCGCCCTTCCTCGCTCAGTACGAGCAGAACACCCGTCTGCTGCTGGAGCGGCTCCGGCGGTTCGAGTCGGAAAGGTAGGATGCCGCTATGATTTATGCGTTGGAGCATCTGACTCTTCAAGGGCCGGAACACCCACAGCGGTGTCAATGGAAGCAATATGCTTTCTGCGCCAACAAAGCCCTTTTAGAACGAATCCGGCTGAAACAACCCCATCCGGAAAAATGGCGTGTCAGGCTATCTGTACAGCAAAGTAAAAAGAAAGCAGCATAGGAGGCTATCTATGGAGCAGAAACATTATTTTCCGCCTCTTTATGGCGGTGTGGATTGCGGAAAATGCGAAGTGCAAAATTGCTGGTGCCGAGGGAAATACCAACGGAAACGGCGTGATATGACTCACACATCCGGAAGATGCCCCAGACTACCAGACCTAAAAGGTTTTGTGGAAAAGGAAGAACGTGAGCTGTATAAATCGACTTTTATGCTCGTACATGCAGAGTGTGGTGCCGGCGGTCTGCATTTGACGCTCACGATCCCCGGTCACAAGAGAACTCGGAAGGTCTACCAGACCAAAAGCGGATACTGGTACTGCAACTTGACCAATGAGGAAGGGCATTCTGAACGGCAAGTGCTGAATTTGGAGGGTTACCAATCCAAAGATGATATTTTACAGCACATGAAAAGCCTTCGGACCGATTACATCATCCTGCGATGCAGTATGGAAGGCTTTACTGTCTAAGCTGTTCCGAACCAGCCAAGGAATCTGCCGCTATTGGCGGCTTCACATAGACCGCCGCAGGCTCCAAGCTGCGGCGGCTGCTTATCGACAATAGGAGGTGTCAATTTTTTGAATTTCCACGAAACAAAATATGGGCATATATTTTACGAGGTCCAGCTGCCCAGGCTCATCAAGGCGCTGGAGAGAATTGCTGATGATCTGTCCAAGTCCTCTTCCTCTATGACAGGCGGTGTGACGGTTGACCCCAACTTCCTGCACGATCTTTATTTTGGCGAATATGAGCCGAGCGTGTTTACAGAACAGAGCGCAGAACAGCGGGCGTTTGACCGCAGGGTCTCTGCCGCTGAGCAGGCGCTTCAGCAGATATTCGCCGGCATTCCTGCGGCCGCAGCCGCTTTTGAGACCTACCAGCTTGCCGTCAGCGAACGCAACGGCGCCACGGTGGAGCAGGCGTTTGAGTCCGGCTATCAGACTGCTGTGAACATGCTGGCGGCCGGACTTATGCTGCCTGGAAGCAAACAGGATGCCGAAATTCCTCTTACCACGCAGGAACTTCGGAAGATGGATGGCGAACAGGTCTTTTGCCTCGATATGAACGAGGATGTCAGGGTTGTAGCCCGCAAAAAAGGATTTATCCAGATCACCAATGACAAGGAGATCCACCGCATAGTAGGCCTGACCTTATATCGACACCGGCCGAGCTGGTGCCAATAAAATCCCAATGATCGCGGCGGAGGATATAGCATGAAAATCTCCGAAGATGAAGCCAGGCGATTCCTTGAAAGCCTTTTGCCGATGCAGGAAGCAGAACAACAGCTTCTCTGTCCGAGGTGCGGTCGCCATGAATTATACACTGGGAAACACTCTTTTCTAAACCCTTTGAGCAGGTACGCTCATGTGCATATCTGCGAAAGGTGCTGGATGGATGAGGCGTTGAGAGAGATCGACAACGATCCTGTTCCCTTGACTATTTGGAGCGCGGTTTTTTCTTTTGTTATGAGTGGCAAAGCCCCTCCGACAAATAGCTCCCATCAGGACAGCGACGCCCCACAGGCTTTATAGGCTGGAGATAAGCACAACGGCTGGCAGACTTTGTTTGGCACAGTCTGCCAGCCATAATTTTTACGAGGTACTGAGGATATGAATCAGGAGAACTATAAGCTGCCCGGAGGAGTAGAATTCTCTTCCATTACCTATGAGGACATCCTCTGGCAAACCGGTGTGTTCCGCTATGAACGAACAGGCTCTGGCAGAGACAAAAAAACTTTTTACTGGAACGCTGTAAAAACCAAGCTGGGGGAAATCGAAGAAAAAAACTGGTGCAGATTGGCGGAGGCCCTGATTGAGCGAGAAAATGAGACACAGCTGCTGAAAGACCTGATCCAGTGGTGCACTGAGCACAACTATGTCAAGGCTTCTGCTGCTGAGATACGAAAAGATGCCCTGCAGCTCCATGTGGCCAGATTCTTCGATGATCCGCAATGGATCGACTTTATCCCATTCAACAAAAAATACCGTCCAGAGGTCTTGGAGACCGCCAATATCGTTTTTGTGCGAAATGAGTGCTGTCAGAAGGTCGGTCCCGTCACACAAGAGCAAATTGACCGCTCCCATGCCGGAACCATCGCTTGCCCTTTTTGTGGGAGATGGAGCAGGTATATCGTCTTAGGGACCCGGCTCCGGCCAGAACCACTCGATCCTTGCTGGGACTGTGACTGTAATGACCCTGATATGGGCTGTACCATGCCCAGCATTGATAAAAGCTACGCCTGCCCCCTGGGCAGCACTGATGATAAGCAAATGGAGGTGTTAGATGAGTAGATATTTGAAGCCGCGGGATCATGGCTATTTGATGGAAGCGGCAGCCTGCACGAAAGTGCTTCGAGATCTGCACCGCATAGAGGCTAAATTTGCCCGGGCGGTGGAGAAAGAAGGCGATGCCCGGCAGGCTGAATTTAAAAAAGTGATGCAGTACCGCAACGAGCGGGAGATCCAGGATGATTTCGGCTGGGGCTTCATCACCGAAGCCCAGTATGACCGGTATCTGCTTCTCTTCCAGCAGGGGCAGGCTGCTATGGAGCAGCTGCCTCCGACAAAGAACGAACTTGCCATGCGTCTGGTGCGCCGCATCATCGCGGATATTGACAGGGACCGCCGGGAGTGGGAATTTTCTGCTCTCTCCCCGGAAGATCAGCAGGCGGAACTGGCGCGCGCTGAGCAGGCAAAAAAGGCATGGAAACAGAAAATTGCGGAATTAAAGCGAAAGCGCGGCATCATTGAGGCCAGCGAGGCACAGGAGGAAACATGATGGAAACTTTATGCGAATTGGCCTTTGAACGGGCCGTAGAACTGATCCGGGACAGGCCGCAGGTCTACTATCGGCATGGCGTATGGAATGCGTATTATCAGAGAAGCACAGCCGATGTGATCACCTCGATCATGCGCAGCGGCTACGGGGCCGATGTTTATGAGAAGGATGGAGACCTGTATGTTTCTGTTCCCGCCGACTGCGATATGTGGTAAAGCCGCAGCAAATGCAGGGAGTCCCCGCAAGGATGCTCCCGACATCTTCAACGGGCGCTGCCCCATTCGATCAAGGAGGGCGATAAAGGTGATGCAAATCTCTATTGAAAAGAAACTCAAAAATATCAGGAAACCAGCCGTTTACAACATCGTCAAACGGTCTGTTAGGCATTGGCAGGACCCGCCCAAGAGTCTTCAGGCATATCGTTCCTATTCCGCCGCCCATTTTCATGTTTATGAGCGGTGCCGTCATTTTCGGCGCGGATAGCGAACATATCTTGCCGATGAAAATTGGGTAGTCTTCTGATTCAATTTTTTAAGGAGGAGTTGCTATGATTTACAAAGAACCGGGCGAGAAGCTCATGTATGAAAACGCCGCCTATATAGTAGGTGGGCGCGTTCTCGCCAATGAGGCAAGCGAGTATGATGGACTCTTTGGGCGCATCCTTGAGATCCGCACGGATGATGACCGGGAAACCGAAAATGATACGCCGGACATCTATTGTGCCTTTGATCCGCCGCCTCTTTCTGTCGCCCGCGCTGCGCTGGAGCAGACCTTTTCTCAACTCTATGATACGCCAAAGCGCGTGGAAGAGCTGGGGCTGGATCTGGTCATCATGGCGCCTGAGATGCTGACGCCCCTCGCCGTCCCGGAGCAGGAATACGCTCAGGCAGACCTCTATGTGGTCGTATCACACTGGGCCACCGATGGAGAATTTGGCTCCTATGAAATCCCGTTCACCAATTTGGTGGACGCTCGGCGGCAATTCCATGATGACTTAACCGCTGAGCTGAACGACGGCTGCATCGAGAAGTGGCGTGAGAACAGCCAGTTTGTAGAGGAGGAAACAGCAGAAAGCTACGAGTGCTATCTGGATGGAGAATACTGCGAGAATCATTTCCTAATTGCGGTTGAGAAGCGGTCCTTGCCGCTGGCTCCCCAATTTATCCGTACTGTGGCCACGATTTATGACGATGAATGCGCACAAAAGGATCTTCTTGAGAAGGCTGGGAAACTGCCTGAATATCTGGCGCTGACGGAGGCGCAGAAAAAGCAGCTGCTCCAAGACGAGGATATTCGGGGGCGCATCAACCACTATCTGGGGCGCTGCGATGCCTATTGGGATTGTTATTGGGACGCAGTATCTGAGGCTGCACAGGAACTTTTACGGAACTATCATTTGTAAACGGCCTCTACATGGGTAGCAGGCTGGTAATCTCTTGGGAAAGGGAGGAACACTATGGACGAAAAAGAATTGCGCAAGACACTTGAAATTCAGTTGGATACCCTCCGGCGCAACTTGGAGGTCGTATCGCTGGACGTGCTGAAAACAAAATACAAAAAGCCTTATGATGAACTGCGGAAAAAGATCTGCAAGGCGGCCACAGCCTACACTCGTCATGTGGCCCTGAGCAATATCCGCATCAGGCATAGCCTGTTTGATGAAGCTAAAACCTATATTGATGCGGCGATTCAGCAAACGCAGTGCCTGAAAAAGATTTCTAATGCAGCTTTCCAGCGGCAGGATATGGATGAGATCGAAGCATTGGCCCACACCTTGCGGGGAGAGATCGAGCAGTCCCTTCACTATTTCTACCTACAGCACATGTGCCTGCTTGTCTCTCACGAATGCATCAACGATCCCCAGAAAGTCCCGGAGATCTATAACAAGGCCACCTCTTGCATCTGGCGTGACGGCGCCTGGCAGCCGATGGAGGATACCGGAATGGACCTCTTGCTTTCCGCTCCCGTCATCCATGAATTGCCCCCGGCGGATGAAGCGGATAAAGCCGCATGAAAATGCCAAGGCGTCTAAACGATGATTGGCCTTTCAAACTCCAGGCAAAGATTCATCTCCATTGCAAACGGCGATGCGGGTGAGCAGGAACTGCATGACTGGATCATTCGGCACCTAAAAGCGCCTTCCGACTGATTAGCCAGCGCAACTGGATATACTTTTTTCAACAACAACTGCCTTGCCCTCTGGCAAGGGCCACTTTTGAAAAGGGACCGACAAACAGCGCATTTGCTGTTTGCCGGCCCTTTTGCTTTTTAGAGAATGTCATTGTCTGAAGAAATTAACAATTACTATGGAGGGATCTGCAATGAAAAGAATTCAACTTACTTTTCTGTTTGAGGACACCGGCTTCTGTAAAGATGTGTTCCGGTCTGTCAGCCAGCCCCACTACTACTGCAATCGTGATATGGTAGACGGCACCTGGTACACTTCTACGCCGGATTGCTATGAAAACGACAGCCGCATCCGAAAGGACGTTATCATTGAGGTCATCTCGGATGGCCGGGTAATTGCGCTGGATGGGAACGGTGATTTTGAAGAGAAACGGCCTTTCATCCCGTTCGACACCTTTAGGAAGGAACTGGAGCAGTCGTTTTTGAAAGAGCACCCGGGACTTCATGGCTATGAAGACATGAAGCAAAAGCTCCTGTCCCTGCCGGGCGGGGAGGCATACGCTGATCCGGACAGCTGCCGGGACAACTGGGTCTTTGACCTTGATTTTGATAACGAAACCGAGCAGGTGCTGGAACCTGCTCACTGGATGGGCCGGGAGTACCATGTCCTCGCTGTCCAGTACACTCACAGGCCTACCGGCTTTGTTTTTACAAATTATCGGTTTCGCGCTGCGGCTCTACGCCCCAACACATCCAGCCATGACCTCCTGCTTTACGACTGGCAGGAGGACTGCTGAAGGAGGGGAGTTTATGGGAATGCTGCTGATTCGGGAATTGAACATCAACGGCTGCGGCGATTTTGCTGATGTGCTGGTCCAAACCAATCAGCCGGTAACACCGGAGCAGATGAAGAAACTGCACCACGAGCTGACACGCCTGAACAACGAACAGGAGTGCCCGGATACGGATGATGTGGTCCAAGAGGCAGTACGAAATATTTTGGGCAACACAGCCCGGTGCATCGACTACAATTTGCTTGAATATGGGGGAAGGATGACTTTGTGAGCGAGCATTTTTCAGGTCAGCCATATTCCTCCAGCAAAGAGACAGCCTGAACAACAACATTTAAAGGAGAAACACCATGAATATACTGGATGATAGATCTTTTATCAATAGCTCCAGCACAAAATGGATGGACCGGGGCTATGCCAGGGAAGATGTTCATTCCCTGAGACTGCAATATCTCTACACCGAAGAACAGCGGGAAGCAAATCGCCAGATGTCCGACGCTGGCCCCGATCAGGCGTACCACAATATTAGACGGGCCGCTGAGTCCAGAAATGCTGTAATGGCCTCTGTTATGGCGGCTATCGCCAGAGAGTTTATCTGTTATCAATATGAGGCGGAAGATCCTGCTCCTTATGGGAGCCCCGCCTGGGACTTGTTTTTCTGGTGCAATGACTTCAGCAACACCCTTCACGGCTATGGACTTTCCGGCCGGGACTACTCCTATTTCACACTGACATTTAATTCTGCTCAAACTGTAGAACAAAGGGCAGGGGTCTGTGGGCGTGTCCTGGACTTTCTGGAGACACAGTTCAGCTCAAATCCCAATCTGGTGGTTGCCGTACAGCGTACCATTTGGTATGACGAGAGAAAGATCTTTGCGGACGCCAAAAAGATACAACATCTTCTGGATGGCCGCCGCTATACCTACAACTCCAAAGAAGGCAAATTTTTTATGGAGGATGGGCAGCTTTTCTTTCATCCAAAGTATGCCAGACGATATAACTACCGTGTGGGTCCGTCCGATATTCTCTCAATATGCTGGGAACTGGATTTGATCCCCAATGTTGGAACGGCGCCGGTCAAGGCCCCAGCGCCGGCTTGGGGGAATCACGGGCCCCTTACGTTCCCTTATGAGAAATACGGCGCCATACATCCTATCCAGCTAAAAATATCCGCTTATATGGACGGGAACCTGTCGATTGCCATGCTTACCTGGGAGAATGGTTATGGGGAGCCTTGGGCGTCCCTGACGGTCAACCTGGAGGGTACTCGGCAAAAGGACTGTGCTTTCATCAACACCAACGGAGACCCTGATTTCCCTGTCTGGCTGATCCGCCACGGCCTGGCGATCCCCACGGGAATCGTCCAGCACAGCGGAAACTGCAAATACCCGGAATACCGATTCCGGGCGGAGCGGCTTCAGCAGATCGACGCGGAGGGATATTCCGGCTACCTGGCTCTGCAGAATGGGAGGCACAGCGCATGAAATACAAAGAAATATATGCGGCCTTGAACCAGCGACGCCAGGAGGTTCCAGGGTTCTCCTATTCGGATTACAGCGGATGGCGGTATCTGGAACAGTCCTCCGCTACGCTCCCACTGTGGGTCGAGGCAGAAGATCCCGTTCATCACCGGCGCTTCATTTTCAAGCACTATGGCATTATGATCCAAACAATCATCATTGACTGCGATACACACACCGAGCAAAAGATTTTACATCGCCGGCGCGATGACTTGGGGACTGATCTGCTGGCCTTATTTCAAAGCGAATTGCCTGCCTCTTCTCCATGGCCCGAGGCACGGCGTCAGAAATGCGATTTTTTCAAGGACTAAAGATCGGATTTACAAAGAAGGAGGATGTTAAGTATGAAGATCATTTTATACCCAAAAGAACTATTGGAAATGGCCTGGCGCAAGGATAAAAAGCTCTATGTGGACGATGACGCAGCGGAACCGCCCAAGTGCCTGCGTTGCGGCGCTGTCCTCGCTGCCCACCTTCCCATCAACGCGCTTAGCCGCTATGCAAATGTATATATCTGCGAGTCCTGCGGCATGGATGAAGCCCTTCGGGATGCTGCCCGCAAGCCCATCCCCCTTGAGGAATGGGAGGCCATCAAACAAGGCTGGCTCCCCAAACCGGAAAAAGGCCGCATCTGCTGCTTGACCACAAATTGCACCTTCGAAGAGGTGTTCCAGCACACCTACACGCCGCCTATGCAGATCATCAAACGTCCCGTCAGTGAAGTTGTTTATTCTCGCTCGGATTATGACGGATACAAATGGTGGACGACTTGGCACAATGAGCGTGGACAAAAGCCGGCGCCGGAACTGATAGCGGAAATCGACAAATTCCAAAACACTCTGTTTAAGCTGCCGGCTTTTCGGACTTTGGACACCATGAAGCGGTTCTGCAGATATGCGCAGCCTACCAATGGAACGACAGAGTTCAACCTCTATTCTGAAACAGAGCATTTGTATATCTGGATCAGACTGATCACCCGTTTTCGGGATTACAATGTCTATGTCCATTATTACGACAAAAACGCTGTGGAGGGTACTCAGTAAACAAAGGAAAAGCACAGCAAACCAATTCTTGTTGTAACGGGGCCGCAGGTTGGGACTTCCCAATCTGCGGTCTCCTTTTCTTCTTTTGGAATCACTTTGTTGGACAATGATGAATGATACAGAGGCTTTCTCCGCTCCTTTCATCGTACTGAGTCGCTTGTTGCTATTTCTAATATGAGGTAAAATATTTTTCGGGATCTTATTTGTTGTGAGGTTTCTGTGACATTTGGTTGATACTCTATAAAGGAAAGGATGTGAACGCACATGAAAATTTTAGTGGTTGAAGATGACCGCATTTTGAATACAACCCTTTGTTATAATTTGTCTGCCGCAGGCTATGAGGTCGCTACTGCCTTGACAAAAAGTGCTGCGGAACGTCTGTGCAAAAAACAGGAATATGATTTGATTGTCCTTGACATCAATCTGCCGGACGGAAACGGATTTGATTTTTGCCGGGATATAAAAGAACGGCACCCGGACACAGCCGTTATTTTCCTCACGGCAAACGATATGGAAAGCGATATGCTGAAAGGGTACGAGCTGGGGGCGGATGATTATGTGACAAAGCCCTTTCCCATGAGCGTATTTCAGAAAAAAGTATCTGCTCTATTGGCCCGAATTAGAAAACAGTCTGGCGGCGATTGCTACAATGACGGCAATCTGTTTATCAATTTTTCAGAAATGTCCGCGACACAGGGCGGGGAAAGCATTTCCTTTACCCCGATGGAATACCGGCTTTTGAAAGTGTTGACAAAAAATCCGCAGATCGTTTTGACCCGGCAGGTGCTATTGGAAAAGCTGTGGGATATTGACGGGAACTTTGTGGATGAACACGCTTTGACTTCAACCATCAGCCGGATAAGGACAAAAATTGAAAAACCAGATCAAGCCTATATCAAAACGGTTTACGGCATGGGTTATATGTGGATTGGGGGCGGTAGCAAATGAGGACAGAAAAGCTCTCCGTTAATAAAGTATGTGTTGCCGTGTGTGCAGCACTCTTTCTGCTTTCTGTAACTATGTCGTTGTCCATATATTTTTTGACACAAAATGTACTGGCGTTATATTGCGGATTGCTCTATATCATCTGCGTTGCCGGGTGTATGGCGGCTTTTCTTATTTTTGTGCGTCGGAAATTGACGCTGTTTTCCGACGCCTTGTGCAAGCTGCTTGACGATATGATGTCAGCAGATCAGGCCTTGCTGCAGTACACCGAGGAAGAAAACCTGTTTTATAAAATTCAGCACCGCCTTTCCCGGCTCTATGAAGTGCTGCGGGAAAGCAAAAGCAGCATTGCAAAGGAACGGGCCGACTTGCAGGAATTGATTTCGGATATATCCCATCAGGTCAAAACGCCGATTGCAAACCTGAAAATGCTGGACGCAACGCTGCTGGAACAAACGGTGACGCCGGAAAAGCAGAGAGAATTTCTTGTTGCTATGGACAGCCAGCTTGACAAGCTGGATTTTCTCATGCAGGCAATGATTAAAACTTCCCGGCTGGAAACCGGCGTGATTTCTTTGCAACCACAGCCGCAGGCCATTTATGATACCCTTGCCGCTGCGCTGGGCGGTATTCTGCTGAACGCTGAACAGAAAAAAATCGCGGTCACAGTGGATTGCCCGGAAACGGTAATTGCAGCCCATGACCGAAAATGGACAACTGAAGCCCTGTTCAACATTCTGGATAACGCGGTGAAATACACGCCAGAGGGCGGGAAAGTCCATGTGGCTGTTGTGTGTTGGGAAATGTATGTGAAGATTGATATTTCTGATACCGGCATTGGTATTCCTGAACAACATCAAGGGACGATTTTCAAGCGGTTCTATCGAGAAAGCAGCGTACATGACGCTCCCGGTATTGGGATTGGTTTGTATCTGGCCCGTGAAATTATCACCCGGCAAGGCGGCTTTATCCGCGTATCTTCGGAACTCGGCACCGGCTCCACGTTCTCTGTGTTCCTGCCTCACTCTTGAAATGTCACAGGATTGTGACATTTCAAGGCGTTTTAAGGAGAAATTCAAGAACCGCCGTGACATTTCTGTGAGGATTGCGTTTTACAATGGAACCATCAAAAAGAAAGGTGGTAGAACTTATGCCTATTTTACAGACAACAGATTTGAAAAAATACTATGGTGCAAAACCGAACATTACAAAGGCGCTGGACGGCGTTTCCCTTTCGGTGGAACACGGGGAATTTGTCGCCATTGTCGGCACATCTGGCAGCGGCAAATCCACGCTGCTGAACATGATCGGCGGTTTGGATGTCCCTACTTCCGGCAAGGTCATTGTGGATGGAAAAGACCTGTCCACCCTGAAAGACGAGCAGCTTACCATTTTCCGCAGACGGAAAATCGGCTTTATCTTTCAGAACTACAATCTTGTCCCCGTCCTCAATGTCTATGAAAACATTGTTCTGCCGGTGGAATTGGACGGCGATCAGGTGGACAAAAACTATATGCAGGAAGTTGTTCGGATGCTGGGCCTGGAAGATAGACTGAACAATATGCCGAATAATCTCTCTGGCGGCCAGCAGCAGCGCGTGGCGATTGCACGCGCTCTGGTATCGAAACCGGCGATTGTTTTGGCGGACGAGCCGACGGGCAACCTCGACAGCCGGACAAGCAGTGATGTTCTTGGCCTGCTGAAAGTAAGCAGCCAGAAATTTCACCAGACCCTTGTAATGATTACCCATAACAACGAGATCGCCCAGCTTGCAGATCGGATTATCCGTATTGAGGATGGGAAAATTTCTGAATGAGGGGGTGTTGAAAATGAACGATATTTTATTTGGCAACAATAACAGACCCATTATTAAGAAATTGTCCAGGCGGTACTTTAAGGCCAGCAAAAGCAGGAATATCATTGCTATTGTTGCCATTATTCTTACAACCGTCTTGTTCACAACTATTTTCACACTGGGTTCCGGTTTAATTGATACAGTACAAGACCAAAATATCCGAAAGATGGGCGGGGACGGTCAAGCTGTTCTCAACTACATTAGTGACGAAGTTTTTGATGATGTAAAGGGCAACGAATTGATTGACCGAATTGCCTATACAAAGGCGGTTTCCTACCATCTTAACAATCCGGGGCTTGCGAAATGGCGTTCTGATATGTGGTATATGGATGATACCGCATTGGAATTTGCCAGATACGAGCCGACAACAGGACACCGCCCCGAAGCTGAAAATGAGATCATAGCCGACACAAAGACATTAGAGGCATTGGGGGTTCCGGCTGAAATCGGCGCGACAGTCACCCTTGATTATGAAATCAAGGGCAAGGAGTACACAACTGATTTTACCCTGTGCGGCTTTTGGGAAACAGACAGCCTAAGTAATATCGGGCGTATTATCGTATCGAAAGCCTTTATAGATAGCCATGCCGACTTACTCACCTATACCTATCCTGTGGACAATGATTATTCTGGCATTGTGACGGCGTATATCATGTTCCGTGGCAGCGGCTCCGTAGAAGAAAAATTGCAGCAGCTCCTTACAGAAACCGGCTACACCTGTGACACGCTTGGAGGACAGCCCACAGACGAAAACTATATTGTCGCCCGTGTCAGTCCCGCTTATCAAAGCAGCCCTATCAGTGAAAATTCCGCCCTGTTTATTGCCGGTATTGTGGGAATACTCGCGATTATGGCAACAGGCTATTTGATTATCTACAATATTTTTCAAATCTCTGTTATTCAAGATATTCAGTCTTACGGGCAGCTTAAAACATTGGGAACCACGAGGCGGCAGATCAAAAAGATTATAAACAAACAGGCTCTGCTTCTGTCTGCGGTAGGTATCCCCATTGGCCTGATTATCGGCTTTTTTATTGGCCGCGCTTTAGTTCCGGCTCTGATGAACGGCACAACTTATACTTCCGACGCTGGCGTTGTGGTGACAGTAAATCCGCTGATATTCATTGGCTCGGCTATCTTTGCTTTTGTTACTGTTTCTATCAGTGTGCGAAAACCGGCTAAGATAGCGGGAGCGATCTCACCGATTGAGGCTATCCGCTACACAGAAAATGACGCAAGCGCATTTCAAACAAAGAAACGTCTGGCTGTCAAAAAATCAACCAGCGGCGCAAGAATTCATCGGATGGCCTTGGCAAATTTGGGGAGAAATCGGAAACGAACAATCCTTGTAATCGTGTCTATGACATTGAGCTTGGTACTGTTTAACACCGTATTTACTCTATCCAGTGGTTTTGATATTGATAAGTATGTTGAGAAGTTCTTAAACAAGGATTTTATCATTTCTTCCGCGGACTATTTCAACTATAACTTCGCCCGCAGCGAAACATACTTGTCCGAAACCTTTATCAATGCTGTCCAACAACAGGACGCCTACGAGGATGGCGGCAGACTATATTCCAGCAAGGTGACAGAAGAAAGATTTTCCGCTGAAACAGACGCCGTAACAAATTACAACAAGGACGAATATGGAAATCCTCTTATTGATCTGTATGGGGCAGACGATTTTCTTCTAAACTCGATGGATGTAGTCGAGGGCGAAATTGATTGGGAAGCTCTTAAAACGGGAAAATACACGCTGTACGCGCTTACAATGGATGACAATGGGAATATAATTGACAATCCATCTATCCATGTTGGAGATACGATTACCTTTCATCACTGGAAGATGAACGGGTTAGCCGGTACACTGGATAACAGCTTTGACCTTACCGTTATGGCAAAAGTTCTTATCAATGAAAATACCGATACAGAACGAAACACGGGCGCGGCACGTTTTTATTTGCCCACAGAACAGTTCAAGCCGCTCTGCCTCAATCTCCTTTTGGTAAGTTTTCCGTTCAATGTTAAGGACGGAATGGACAGCGACATGAGCAGCTTTCTAAGCAACTATGTGGAAAACATTGAGCCGAGCATGGACTATGAATCGAAAGAAACTTACGTTCAGTCCTTTCATAGCATGACATCCCTTATTATTACAATCGGCGGTGCTTTAAGCGTTATTATCGGTCTAATCGGCATAGTAAATTTCATCAATTCGGTATTGACAAGCATTATTACGCGGCAAAAAGAATTTGCTATGCTGCAAAGTATTGGCATGACAGGCAGACAGCTCAAGCGGATGTTGTCCTATGAGGGGTTGTATTATGCTGTGGGAACAATTATAGCCTCGTTGATCGTTGGGGTGCTGTTCTCCCTCGTTATTGTGCAGGCGGTAGCAAGCAGCTTTTGGTTCTTCACCTATCACTTTGTAATTTGGCCGATGTTGATTGTTTATCCGTTCCTTATTTGTTTAACGGTGATTATCCCCACAATTCTTTATCGACAGTTTGCCAAAAGCAGCATTATTGAAAGGCTCCATCAAAACTGAACCTGCACTCTACGCATTTAGGCTGGTAAAATCCCCGCCATTTCAAGGCTTTTTCCGCATGGCCTGCGGGGAGGCTTTGATGCCGCCCCGCAGCCAGCGGTCAGGCCGGCATCTTTGCAACGACCAGCTCCGTGGGCTGGGTGTAGGGGGCATATCGACGAGCAGGCAGCCACAGTCCTGACACACCAGTTTTCGGTAGAAATGCTGAGCCGCCTCATTGGCCCGGGTGGAGATTGGTGCCACGCCGTAGCTTTGCCAGCTCGTGCCCGGCCTTCCAGCACCTGAGTTCACTCGGCTCCAGGACTGGTCCAATTTCCGGTGGAAGACCACCCTCTGGCGGGCTATGGCCTCCATAAGCAGTGAGAAAGGCATCGGCCATATCGACAGCCATCACTGCTCAGATACAAATCTCTGCTGATGCTGTTTTGTGTATTTTCCGGACGCCGTATTTTGGAGGAAAAATTTTTTGGCCGGGCGAAGTTATTGGAGGGAGGGATAGTATAGGGAAGCTGTTCATATTATCAGTTGCAGATGATGATGAAACCGTGGAGAAGATTATGGCGCTCATAGAGTCAACAGAGTTGGTCAAATATGCAGATGTTCCCTCCGCACTCCTGTGCTACAAGGGCTTGCGCATCGACATCATGTGCCGTCAAGTATTTTGGCAGGAAAAATCTATCGAACTAACTCCCATGGAGTTCGATGTATTTCAGTTGCTTGCTCGACATCCTAGACGGGTGTTTTCCCAAAGGGAGATCTATGAGTTTGTCGCCCCGGATTCCTTTGAAAGCAGTTGGACAGGTATCACCAGTATCGTTTACAAATTGCGCCATAAACTAAACGCTGACTTCATCCAAACCGTGTATGGAAAAGGATACAGATTTGTGCCGCCGTGACATCATCGTAAAATGTTTAAATGGGGATCTTTAAGCCAGAGGCTCCCTGTTTGAATCCACGGGAAAGGCCCCGAGATCGAAAAAAAGGTCTCGGAGCCTTTCTCATAAACTCAAATCCGGAACAGTTTGATCGCCCGAATCAGCGTGATGCACTGCTCCTGATACAGATCCTCGTCCAGCCGGTCATCAATCACGGAGTATTTAAGCAGCAAAGGCTGATACATATTCAAAATATCAGCGATTGACTTAGGATCACCCTGCTTTGCCTGAAGCAGCAGTTGTTCAAAAATCATTTCGTCCACCTCCCTCGATGCTTTTTCTAAGTTTTCGGATGGCTCGGTAGTAGACTGCGGCGGCACCTTTATAGGTCAACCCCAATCTTGCACCGATCACCTCAAAAGGGCAGTTGTCTAAAACATGCGACAGGAATACATATCGCTCTCGCTCATTCAGCCGCTTGAGCGCGTAAAAGAGCGCACTACTTTCGATCATGTCCCATAGGGGAAGATGCTTTGCAACTTCCTGCTCTAAAGTCTGGCCCGTAGTATAGATCGTATCTGTCGGTATTTCACGGTCACTGTACTGGTTGCGCGCGTTCAGGTAGTCGCGCCGTGTATGTTTTACTGCCTGGATTAAGTAACCTGTAAATCTGATTTGTAGTTCTTCTTCTATTTGTCCATTATTTCGATACCACATGGTCTTGTCCTCCAAATTGTTCAAGAAATTTCAGAAGATCTTGAACTTTTGGAGGTGACCGGCACCGTGTTAATGGGCGTCTTTGCTTTCTATATAAAGCAACACAGCCGGCTACACACCTCGAAGGTGAGCAGTCGGCTGCGTGATGCACATAAAGAAGTCCGTCACGACTTCCGACGCCCGCAGGAGGAGGTTTATCGCTTGTCTTGCGATGTTCCCGCCCCATCCTCCGAGAAGGGCGGCGAAAGAACCATTTTCGATAGTAAACTGTGTGTCGAAATGTAAGCAGATGGGCGACGAACCTTTTTATGTGCATGGTTTTCAAACTCTCCATGCGCATCTGGCTCCTTGCCATCTGAACCGCACTTTGCACACGAACCTGCTGTGCCCATCAATGTGAGCGGCAGGTATGCCAATGATCCAGTTCAGTAATTCGATTTTTGTAGTTTTTTGTCGGAAGATAAATTAAAAGGCGGCCCCATCCATTCAGGAATAAGGCCGCCTAAAGTAACTTGAAGTTTCCTCTGCTATTTCGGTTTTTAGTTTTCATACACATTCCTCCCTTTCACTCGAATACAGTCTGTGCAGATCAGAGATTTATTTTTATTGTAGTAGGCAAATCTGACCAAATTCTGATTCAATTATCACTGTTTCCATCTTAATTCCAGTTTTTTGACTCATGAAGAAAGTGCGATCCCCATTGATAGACAACGGTATATGTTCCTGTTTGGCGATATGTACTGCAAACGAGACTGGTACTTTCCTTATTTTGTTGAATGGCGGCTCCCTCCATAAGCCGCCGATCTCGCCAGCGTCAGGGCGTCGTCAGTTTGAGGGGAAAAAGAACGGCGGCCTTGTTTTTCTCAAAACCGCCACTGGAGGATGATGTAAAATTGACGCACGAAAGCAACCTGCCCGGCAACGGTTTTTTTCTTTCCCCGTCAGGCGGGGCAGGCTGTTATCGTGTATGGAGATAAAAAGAAGCCGATAACCACAAGAAGAACAACCTTGTGAGTTATCGGCTCTGCGTCTGTGCGTCTGGCTCTTTGATAACGGTTATATTTAGTTGACGGACTGCGATCAGTGTTTCATGCTTACATTTCGGACAGTACAGCGGGAAGTTTTCAAGTATAGTATCCTCTCGAAGTTTTATTCGTGTTTTATTTCCACATACAGGGCATAACGCCCATTTTGTATTTTTACTCAAGGGAAGTGCCTCCATCAACATCTTGCGAAGCGGATGTTATAAATCTAATCCTATCTTTGCTTGTAGGAATACTATTTGTTACTGTCTGCCATTTGTTATCTTGGTATATCTCATATTTTTCAAAAGCACAGGGCAAGCCATTTGCAGTAGCTATGTCACAACTGTCCATAAGCTGAAAATGTAAGTGTGGCGCAAAAGAGTTTCCAGAATGTCCTACTCGCCCAATGAAATCTCCTTTTTTAATTTCTTGCCCGACACTTACCTGAATGGAACCTGTTTGTAGGTGGCAAAGTGCTGCGTAAATATTTTCCTTATACTCTATGATAATATAATTACCCGCAACTGATTGAACATTGTCTTTTTCCGGGTCAAAGTAATGGGCATTTTTATAGGCACTTGATAAGTCAGACAAAAGGTTTGTTCGGGGTCTTTCTTCGTAGCCATCTTCTGCAACAACAACGACACCATCACAAGGCGCAAAAACTTTTTGTCCCCAGCAATAATAGTCATTAAGCGAAACTCCTGAAAATAGATATTGCAAAAAACTAACACGGTATGCAGGATAGCCTATGCTATTCCAATCAACCTGAATAAAGTCATAAGCATACCTTGTGCCTAATTGATTTGTCCCATGACTTGGAATTTTGCTTCCGGGTGTATTTGGGGAGTTCCATTCTCCCCGTAATGGAAATTCTACAATAATTGGGTTATTCATTTCGCAGCTCCTATCCATCCATTGATTGCCAACGCGACTAAAGAAAAATAAGGTCATAATAATAACAGCAACAATCATTCGGCGTTTTTTTGAAATATGTCTTGTGGTAAATAATCTATCTGTAAGCTGGTTCATAAAAAACTTTCCTCAATTCAGCAAAGTAATCATCCAGGATTTCCACAATATGGCTATAATCAAGATTTTGATATTTTGACTTCCTGATGTCATCTAAGATTTCTTCAGTAAAACCAATATTCGCCCACAAAATAAATTGTTTACATTTTTCAATATTGAGATCAGCTCTAAATTTTGTAGTGTCTATCATATCGAATATTTCATAAGTTTTTCGCCTTTTTTCTCGTTCTTCAAGTGCTGCGTTAATCTCGTCTGATTTTGTCCTTGCAGAAAGTTTAGCAAAGTCCAATATTTTCGGATATTGCTTCATTAACTCTATTTGGATGAGATAAGATGTTCGTAGCCGCTCAAAAATATCCTTGATTGAATAATCCATTTTACTGTAATATTCTCGGTCAAGTAATGCACTAAAAAAATCATAAGTAAATAAAAAAAGTTCTTGTTTGCTACCTACATAATGAAACATCAAAGCCTTAGAAAAGCCAGCTTCCTTTGCGATTATGTTGGTTGAGGCATTATCATAGCCCTGTGATGTAAATTCTCTTAATGCAGCATTTAAAAGCGCATTGCGCCTCTGTTTATCTAAATCTAATAATGTAGCCAACGATTTTTCCTCCCATTTTCTTGTTGACCTATTAGGTCAAAACTATTATACACCTGTTTACCTAACAGGTCAATGCAGGAACAAGAAATAGGAAATATAAAGTTCAGAAAAGGTGCATATAGCAACATTTCACCGGCAGAATATGAAATATACAATGTAGGTGGGAGGTGCTATATGGCGAACATTGAAGATTGTCCCGGTTTTGAAAGTTTTGGCGCAGACGTGAAAGCGGCCCGGAAAGCAAGGCGTTTGTCCCGCCGCGCCCTGGCGGAGATCGTCAACATAGATAACCGCTATCTTGCCAATATTGAGAACGAGGGGACTATCCCCAGCCTGCCGGTTATCATCCAGCTTATTAAAGCCTGCGGGCTTCCCGTGGAGCGGTACTTTAACCCGGAGATCATGCGGGAGGAAAGCGAACAGCGCCAAAGGGTCAGCCACAAGCTGAAACTATGCCCCGAACAATATCTGTCAATCATTGAGGGCGCGATTGACGGGGCCATACATAAGTTTGTTTTGCAGGTGATGTTTCATGTACTCGTCTACCCGCACATGGGGCGAACCGTCCCTGTCCGAGAGTGTCCGGGTAGGGCGGCACTTTAAGCCAAAGATCACGCGGGAGAAAACGCACAACACCAAAGATACCTGTACTCTACGCATTTAGGGCGGTAAAATCTCCGCCATTTCAAGGCTTTTTCCGTATGGTCGGCGGGGAGGCAGGACAGATTATCAAATCCTCGCCAGAACGGGTTTCTAAATGCGTAGGAAAATCTTTCCGCCCCTGGTATTCCCGGCGCTTCTGTGGTATGCTGGACAGGACGATAATCAAGGACAGGAGTGGACGGGATGGACAGCCAGGAAACGCTATTGGACTATACCACGATCAAGGCCGCCGTCGCCGGTGAGAAGTGGGCCACGGAAAAGGTGATAAAGCACTATGCCCCTTTCATTGACGAGCTGGCCGTTGATGAAGATATGAAGCAGCACCTTATTATGAAGCTGCTGGAAAAACTGCCGGACTTTCCGATGGAATAGGCATGAAAAACATCCGGGACAAGAACTTTACAATAGGTTCTTGTCCCGGATGAATTATTCTCTGCAACAGGCATACATAATAGAACATTATATATAGACAGGTATAGCACAAAATGATATGATTTCTTAAATAAGGAAAAGCGTGTAAATCACTTGTGTATGATGTTACAATCAGCAGCAAATCAAGCAAGGAGCAATTATGAATATTGGGTTAATTAGTGTAAATGATAAACCAACAACGAAAATGGCCTGCGGCGGAACCGAAGTCTTTGTATCAGATTTAGCAGAAGAACTTGTAAAGAGAGGCCATAAAGTAACTATTTTTGCAGGCGGCAATTCGTATGTTAAAGGATGTAGGATTGTTAATTCGACATCTCATAGCCTTGCCGACATTCAGAAATTAGCTTATGATGATTACCATGCAGAGTTGAGTACCAGCGAAAGGGCGAATATAGGACAGATATTGGCAGTAAGAAATATTCTCACCGCAAAACAATATGAAAATGAGATAGATGTGTTCCATGACAATTCAGGTTCCTCCATTATAGCAAGTATGCTCGATCTTTTTCATAAGCCGGTCGTGTCAACATTGCATATGCCAATTTCCCTGGACTATCAGCTTCCATGTATCAATCGTTACCTTTCCCATTCCAATGTGCATTATATCGCTATTTCAGACTATCAAATGAAAAATTTCCCGATAGCAGAACAGCGCATTTATAATGGGACAGAGATTGTGAGCGATAATGCTGTCAGCCAGCAGCATAGAGATTTGATTTGGGTTGGGCGAATTGATCCAGATACGCCAAAAGGACTTGAAGATGCAATACAAGTATCAAAAATAACAGGTTATGGCCTAAAGTATGTGGGCTTTATTGAAAATGAGGCGTATTTTAGGAATACAATAATGACAGTTTTGCATGACAATGTAATTAGAAAAAAGCAATTTCAAACTCGTAGAGAAAAGGATATGTTTTATCAAGAGGCAAAAGTTTCTCTTATTCCGGTAAAATGTGAGGAATCTTTTGGCCTTACTTATATTGAGTCTATGGCGGCAGGAACGCCTGTAATTACTTATGCGAGAGGGGCCGCCCCGGAAATCATTAAGGATGGTAAAACAGGATTTTTGATAAATTCATCCGAAGATGATATAAGGGGAAATTATCTAATTAAACAGTGCGGTGTTGCAGGATTGATTGAGGCAGTAAATCTAATTTACTCACTCTCGGATAAAGAATATGAAGCAATGAGATGTGCTTGTAAAAAGCACATCAGCGAAAATTTCTCTTTGAGGATAATGGTTGATAAATACGAAAAACTGTATCATATACTACATCAAAGTTTATAAAAAGAGCGCCGGACGCAGAGGCCAAACAGCCCCCGCGCCCGGCGCTTCTCTCATAGTTGATTATTCGTCCGTAAACTGGAACCGCTGTGCCTCAAAGTCGGCGTCGCTCATGGCGTCCAGCTTATCAAGGGTCTGGCGGGCCAGCGCCCGCATTTCCTCGTCCATATCCGGCATTGACTCACATCTCATATCTGATTTTCCCCGTGTCTGGGTGGATCAGCACTATAGGCAAATTTCGATCTTCAATAATGCTCATCGCAGTTTTGACACCGCTGTACTGAGATGGGTCATTATCATAAACGGCCACAACATAGTCCGCGCGCTCCATCATATATTCTGTGCGCTTTTTATACCCTTCGGCTCCTGGGCGTTCCGCTCCCATCAGTACCTCGGCACAGCCTTCTCGAAGTTTCCGCTGCCGTGCCCGGCTCTTCGGGTCCCATCGGGCATCATGACCGGGAAAGGGGCAGATCATCACAACATCCAGATCCTGAAATTCCTCCTGACGCTGCATCTCCAGCAGGATCTCTCCTGCCCACATATCCACCCCCAGGGCGCCGCCAATGAAAAAACAGCGCACGCCGCGCTGGTAAAGCGTCACAAATACATCGTGCATCCGTTTTTTTATGCGCTTGCACGAGGTCATATATTCATTGTATTTGAATTTAAAACGGGTAGGATGTTGTCCAATAACTGCGCAAGAACATAGACTCATTTGCATCTCCTCCTAATTTTACTTTTATACCTATTATATATACCATGGTTGACTAAACTCAACCATGGTCGCTTAATTTTTTATGCCATAGTGGATAAAATGTAACTATAGTATGGAGGATTGCGAATGAACGAGCTTTTGAAAGATATGGGTCAGCGGATCTTGGACCGGAGAAAACAATTAAATATGACGCAGGAGACTTTGGCAAATTTGACGCATCTCACATCGCAGACCATCTCGTATGCGGAAACAGGACAAAAGGCGATGCGTCCGGAAACCATGCTGAAGATCTGTGATGCCCTCGGTATCAGCGCAGACTATTTACTGCGTGGTGAGATTCTGGAGGCAGATGCTTCATTGCTCCAACAGAAAATTTCTACATTGACCCCCAGCCAATACCGCCATTTGGAGCAGATCATCGATCACTTCATTGCGGCCACGCAGGAAAAGGAAGAGGTATGAGAGTCGGCACAGCTTCGCTCCCATACCTCTTTTTTAGCCATTTCTGCGGAAAGCCGCCATTGTGCTGGCAATCAAATCGCGGGTCATATCATCAACTTCCGATACTCCATCTGTCGTTGCGCCTTCTAATAGCTCTATCGCCTGTTCTTGCGGCGGTGGGGCTATTTTCTTTTCCCTTGATGGGGAGGTTTCTTCGGCCTGAACACTCTTGCCTGGGGCCTGTCTCTCCTGGCGCATAATCTCCCGCACTATCGCTTCAATAGCCGTCCGATCAATAGCCGGCATTTTTAACGGCTGCGGGTCATCAGCAAAATGAGCGTTATAATATACAAGCGCATTTGCGATATACTGGGATTTGCTATGGGGCGGCTGCAATTCCAACAGTTCGATGGCGGCCCGCTGTGCGGGGTCTCCGATGTTGAACCGCAGGGAGAACCGTCCCCGTTCTTTTTTGGCCGCCATAGTCATCACCTGCCCATCGTCTCAAGCCGGTACAGGTACTCAAATCCGGCCGCATTGGCATTGATATTCGTGACGAACAGCGGCATCCCCACCTTACCGGACGCCTCGATCTGCCGGCGCAGCAGAATGGCGCCGCCGCCCACGAACACTGCTCTGCAATAGCGCAGATCCAGCATCCGCTCCCGCAAAGTGCTGAATAGGTCATTGACGAACTCCTGCGCCAGTCGCTCCACAAGCTGCACGGCATCCGCAGGGTACTGCGTCAGCTTTCCAGAGAGAATGGCGTCCACGTCGCCTTCATCCAGAAGCAAGTCCAGCTCCGCATTTCCTCTGGACCTGATTTTATTGTATAGCAGGATGACGCCGTTTTCCAGCGAATCACAGGAAGCAAGGTCGGCTTTTCCGTTCTTCAGCAGCAGATAATCCGCCGTAAAGCCTCCGATATCCAGCACGACTGCCTTCGGGTCATCTAACAGGGTATGCAGCATCGTGGCCGCAGCTGCGTATGCTTGCGGATAGCAGGCCACATCCTCAATGCTGATGGCATAGTGCCTATCCCGATACATAAATTCTACAAGACCACGGCCCTGAAAATAGGACGCGAATTTCTCGGACTGAGCACCAAAATGTGCCGGGGGCAGGCCAACGGCCAGTTGGATACGGTGCAGTTCTTTTTCGCTGATGCCACGGGCCGTAATTTCCTCCGCAATGGCGATCAAGGTAAGGGCAAAAAAGCGGTCATCCTCCGTCTTATCTTTGTGGAACGGAATGCGTTCATTGGAGAGCGTGTAGTAAGTGCCGCGGTATTGCAGGCTCTGACCGAATGGCCGGGTCAGGCTCTGCTGCAGTCCAGACACAAAGGGTTCGCCGTGGGCGGTTTTGATCTGCTTGTTGCCATGATCGACACCAATTAACATAGGTATGTACCTCCTTTTTTTGCTTTATACATATCCTTTACGCCTGGATGACGCCTTTCTCAACAGAGAAATTTGAATTTTAGCATCAATTTTTGTAGGTACATAGAAAGAAGGAGCACCGTTCCGAAATTGTTTTGGAACGGTACTCCTTCTTTACAATTCAAAGCGATAGCCATATCCATAAATGGTACAAATGGCATCAGTTTTTATCTTTTTTCGTATCTGGTAGATTCTGCTTGTGACGCTTTCCGGACCAGCACTAAAATCATCCCGCCTTACACACTGGTATATCTGCTCACGTGTGAAAGACCATCCGGGGTGAGAGGCCAGATAGTATAAAACGTCAAACTCCATAGTCGTCAATCGTACATCTTCTTCTCCAATACAAACTTTGCGTTGGTTAGGATCAATGCACAAGTTGCCGTATATAAGTACGGGCTTCACCACCACTAGCCTCACCCCCTTTCATTTTACCAAGTTTAATGCTTATCGCCTCTACATTTCCCACGCCCTCAGTTGCACCATTATTATACTATGAAGAAATTATGGTGAGCTTATTCACCACTGTTTTCTTTGCGATACTCCGCCGGCGCAATCTTTAGAACATCACGAAACGCTGTGGCAAATTTGCTCTGATTTTCATATCCAACTTGATTCGCAATTTCAGCTATGGTGGCCTGCGTCTGCCTCAATAAAATCGCAGCCTGCCTGATGCGGTATTCTTTCATATAAGTTCCGATAGGCTGTCCATAAATCCCTTTAAAGGTATCCTTTAAGGTTGTAGTGTTTATCAAATATTCCTTAGATAGATCTTCAATGGTTGGCCGCTCCTGAAGATTGGATGTCAGCCTTTTATGGATCGTCTTGATAATCTCCACTTGTGGGGAAGTGTATAGCTCTCTCCGTTTCTCTTTGGACACATCGACCATACACAAAAACAAAAGTAGTTCTTGTACCTTTAATCGAAAATATGGTTTCTGTAAGCAATCCGGCACAGAATAAAGTTCTGAAAATATATGTTCAATCTCATCCTTCGCTCGCATGATAAAGCAGTTTCCACCAGAACAAAACTTATCTTTGAATTGCAGAATATCTATGCCACTGTCGGAGAGGATTTCAGGGGGGTTTCTCATCACCACAGATAAATTGATAACAACGGAGATCCCCCGATAATGCTTTAATGGAAATGACATTTCCGCCGCACAATTATCCATGGTATGGATTGACAGGTCTCCTTCTCCGAGGTAAAGACAAGAGCCGCTTGCTAAGCGACATCCCTCACGGCCTTCCCGGCAATGATTGATCTCCAATATATTTTTATCAATGTTCCCATCCCAATAGCAGCTCGTTGCCTCAAAGTCATTATAAATAAGCTGTATTCCGGGATAGACCTGATAGACCGTCATAAGTCCAAGGCCATCCGCACAATCCATTTTATAGACGGTACAATAGCCGTCGTTATCTTCCGGAATGACTGCGGACAACCCTGTTGATGAAAGTGGGGTATGCTCCATAACTGTCCTTTCCGTTACATTTTTATTGTTTATCTGTTGTGCCAGGGTTTTCCTGGCATCTTTTATTATAAGGTTTCTTCTCATATTGCACCGCTCCAATCAGCAGGATTTTAAATCCAAATAGAATTCACTTTGCATTATAGTACGTCATGGCTAACTGTGCAAATGGAAAACCTATGTCCTTTGTCGGTGCTGCTGCATGGTGGCCTTTTCTGACCTAGGTGTTTTCATACGCAGATAACAGTAATTGTACCTTAAACTGCTTGAAGAATTGCAGGTCTTTTCGATGAAACAGACACAAACGAAAAAAGGTGCTGATCTCGCCAGCATTAGGGCGTCGTCAGTTTGAGGACAAAGATAACGGTCGCCTTAATTTATTGAAAGGCCCCACTGATTGGAAGATCGTGTCAAAAAGGCTGCTGAACGACGGCTTTTTTTCTTTTACCGTCGTCCGGCAGAATGGAAAAATATTGGGACTATTTGGCTTTTCTGTTCAGCCCTTTCAGGATAAATAATGCCAAAGCTGCACAAACCAAAAGAACTACGATACCGATTAGCGTCTGAACTATACTTGCCTCGTAATAGCCAGATAGTTTGAAAACGGCTGTTATGGGATAAACCGTTTTGAGAGGTTCCGTCATACTTGCAAACAGTCCGGCAAAAGAGTAAATTTCTGCAAAGACCAGTGCCAGCCAATATCCTTTTTTCATCCGGGCCACCAAAGCAATAATTGGGGAAATCGCAAGGAATATCCCAATCCCATCCAGAAGATAGGTTTTCAGGTTTCCTAAAATAAGCCCAATGGACAGAGCTTCAAAATGCAAAGCAGCCTCAACGAGAAAAGTAATGGCAAAAAGCAGGAGATAGATTAGGCCGCTGAACGCAAGGGCAAGCACCATTTTACTAAGTGTCAGTTTCACTTCGTCCACAGGAATGAGGCGCAGGGATTTTAGGGTGTCCTCTTGTTCCTCCCGGCAGATCATATAGCTCCCTAACAAGGCAATCACCGCTGGCAGCACATAAAAAGTTGCAAGGGATTGTGCCGCCGACATAAACCATCCGGCTCCGTCAATATAGCGACTTCCGTTGAATATAAACTGTCCTTGTGCGAAAACAATCAATGCCACCATGACCGTTGCAAATCCGGCAATCCACAATATTTTTGAGCGGCGGAGTTTCCGGCGCTCCGCCCAAAGTAAAAGCTCCATTTCAAATGCACCTCACTTTCTCTTTTTCAAAGCAGCCCCAGCCAGCAGGACAGAAGCAACGCCCCACACGCCTATGCAGAGGAACGCCCCCGGAATATTGAGTGGCTGGGTAATTACGACACCCGGAATATCCCGCATAACAATGGCGGTCATGCTGGACAGCGGATGCAGGTACATATTCACCATCAAGAGGATAAAGCCGAGGAATGTATAAACCAGCGTCAGGCAGACGGGAAGAATATACCCCTTCTGCGCTGCGGCAGCCGCCAGTATTGGCAGTACCGCAAAGGCGGTCAGCAGAGAGATTTCCATACACTTCCGCAGAAGATAAAGGACGCTCCCGCTGTCAAAGGCAATATAGCCGGGCAGGACGCCGGTAAGGATGGACGCGGCTGCGGTAATCAGCATGAAGCAGACCGAGTACACCAGCACCACAGCAAATTTGCTGAAAAAGTACGCCATCTTATTGACCGGCACAATCCAGAGCTGTTTGAGCATATCATATTGGTTTTCGTTATACATCAGCATGGTACACAGCATCCCCAGCACCACCGGCAGGATGATCCACGGGGTATAGCTGAACGCCGTCCACTTGTAAAACTCGATGGGTTCCACGCCGGTTCCCTTAACACTTGCGAAGTAGAACACGGCGGCCAGCGGCATAAACAGAGCTGCCAGCAGCATGAGCCAGATAAACTTTCTCCGGCGCAGCTTTAGAAATTCAACCTGTATCAGTTTAAGCAATGCCCTCTCCCCCCGTAATCTGCTTGAAATAGTCCTCAAGGGTATCATTGCAGATTTGGGAGCTGATTACAGCCACATCCTGCACCACAAGGGCCTTGTTGATTGCTGCCATATCCAGTGCGGTGTCATAGAGCCGCAGGTTATGTTCGTCCTGCACCGCATAATCCGTCACATGGAACTGCCGTTCCAAAATCAGTGAGGCTTTGGGGACATCCGACACCTGAAGCTGGATGTATTTCCGATTTTTCTTTTCCAAATCCTCCATGCTGCTTTCTTCCAGCAGTACGCCGTGGTCGATGATGCCAATATCATCCGCCAGAAGTGCGATTTCGGAAAGAATGTGGCTGGAAATCAGGATGGTTTTGCCGCGATCCACGCTTAAATCCTTGATAAAATTCCGCACTTCGGCAATGCCGATGGGGTCAAGCCCGTTGGTCGGTTCATCCAGGATCAAAAGCTCCGGGTCATGCAGGATGGCGTTGGCAATGCCGAGACGCTGCTTCATACCGAGAGAATACTTGCTGAACAGCTTTTTGTCCCGGTAAGGAAGCCCCACGACTTCCAGTGCGTTCTTGACGGCGTTGGGCCGGGGCGTCCCGCGCAGCTTCGCAAAGATTTCAAGGTTTTCTGTGCCGGTCAGGTTCGGGTAAAAGCCGGGAGTTTCGATGATAGCCCCAATACGGGGATAAATGCGTTTCTCATGGCCTTTGATGTTCTGGCCGAACACATCCACTTCGCCGGAAGTGATTGGCGTAAGGCCCAAAATCATTTTCATAATGGTGGTCTTACCGGCTCCATTTCGGCCCAAAAGCCCGTAAATCCGGCCCGGCTTCACATGAATATCCACAGAGCTGACGGCGGTTTGCTCGCCGTAAATCTTCGTCAGCTTTTTGGTTTCAATCACAAAGTCACTCATAAAGATGCCTCTCTTTCTTATTCTGCTTCATTTTTCCAAATGACATAGTTGTAAAGGCTGCCATCCGGGGAATAGTTGATGAACACTTTGAAATCGCCCTTTTCACAGGGAATGACAAATTCAACACGGATTTGGTCGG
>OFHW01000011.1_pt1 | contig 102091 bp, 84 predicted proteins | sample 1522121 | NCBI WGS metagenome assembly OFHW01 (sample SAMEA3891868, study PRJEB23780) | metagenome | biome: terrestrial biome; feature: animal house; material: Caecal content | place: Italy | collected 2015-05-05 | reverse complement strand
GCTGGTACCTCGAAAACCAAGCGTGGCTCGAAAATATCTCCTCCGGAAAGTACCAGAACTATTACGAGAAGATGTATAAACCATTGTAACTGTTTCAGCCTTTTATTTTCAGAATTATATTAATTGGCTATTATTCCGGATGGAATTTCAATATGTTTGAAAATTGATAATAGCGAATGGATATTACGTGTAGTGGATCAAAGTAAAGAATCGTATAAACAGATTCTGAAAGCAACCAGCGTGTTTGGAGGAGTGCAAATCTTCAAGATTGTTATAGATCTGTTAAAATCGAAGATTATCGCTCTGTTTCTCGGACCGGAGGGCGTCGGTATGTTCTCGTTATTTCAGAATCCAGTTCAATTGATCTCTCAGCTAACAGGCTTGGGTATCAATACGAGCGCGATACGAGATGTCGCACAGTCCAGAGAAGACGAGATCGAATTGGGGAAGACCGTAAAAACAGTACGTTCCTGGTCTCGGGTTTCCGGTCTTGTTGGCATGCTGTTTTTGCTGTTCGCTGCACCATTAGTCAGTCGCTGGACATTCGGCAGCGAAGAGCACGCAATGGATTTTCGCTTTCTATCCCTTGCTGTTTTGTTCATCGCCCTTGGAAATGAAAACGATGTCATCCTCAAAGGGCAAAGAAAAATTGTATATATTGCGAAAGCCGGTGTATCAAGTGCCCTTTGCGGGTTGATAGCATCTATTCCTGCTTATTACTTCTTGGGTAAGGACGGAATTGCAGCAATCGTTGTATTAACATTTTTTGCAGTATATTTTTTCAATCGGCATTATGCCCGGAAAGAAATTATCAAAGAGGTTGATCTGACGGGGCGTGAAATCTTTCAGAGGGGAAAGACAATGGCCTCGTTGGGATCCATGTTGGTGCTTGCATCTGTTGTTCATACGGCTATTGCGTATCTCACCAATTTATTTATACGCAACTACGGTGATTTGGCGGATGTCGGATTTTATCAAGCAGGAATGGCAATAACTACCATATCCATAGATATGGTTTATAATGCTATGGCAGGAGATTTCTATCCCCGATTGTCGGCAGTCTGCAATGACCGCAATAAATCGAATGATTTGATTAATCAGCAAGCGGAGGTCGCTACTTTGGTATGTACGCCTATCTTAGTGTGCATGATTGCATTCGTGCCACTTCTCATTCGGTTGTTTTTATCTTCGGAATTTTTGATTATAGAGAGTTTCATTCATTGGATATTATTGGCGGCAGTCTTTCGGGCAGCATCCTACACGGTCTACTATATGATTTTGGCTAAAGGAAATACGAAAGGTTGTTTGGTATTTGCCTTGCTGATCAACGGCAGCCTTCTGTTATTCAATCCGTTGGGGTATTATTTGCTCGGATTGAAAGGGTTAGGGATTGCCTATTTGTTAATGATGTGCATTTATACCTTGGCGATCGTGTTATATGTCCGTCGTAAGTACGGGGTCGGATATCAATCGACCTTCATAAAGATGCAGTTTGAAAGCATTGTTCTCTGTGTGTTGATTCTTTTATCTGTTCTGTATCTTCCCAAGTCCTTAGCCTATATTGTCAATTCGTTGATTGGAATACCGGTTTGCTATATTTATCTGAAAGCTTTGAATGAGCGGACTGAATTTCTGACAACCATAAAGAATCGTTTTCATGGTAAATAAAACCTTGCTGTACCGTATATGGCATACGCTTTTTCCATTGAGGGAAAGTTTATCCCGGTTTCGATTGTGGGACAAGGTGATTTTAGGTAAAGGGAGCAGATGCAACGGAACGGCTTTCGAAGGCATGAATACTCTTATGGAAAATGCATGCGTCCAATCCTGCAATATCGGATTGGGGACTTATGTGGGAGGAGATTCCAATTTGCAAAAAACAAAAATCGGACGTTTCTGCAGTATCGCGGATCATGTGAATACCGGATTTGGGAGTCATCCTACCAAATGTTTTGTAACTACATTCCCCGCATTTTATTATGATACAAAAAATCTCGGTTTTTCTTTTTATCGAGGGGGGGGGTATTTGTTTGATATTTTGAAATATGCAGACTCGGAACGACGGTATCTCGTTGAAATCGGCAATGATGTATGGATCGGGAGTCACGTATTAATCATGGATGGAGTGAAGATCGGTGATGGAGCAATCATTGCCGCAGGAGCAGTCGTGGCAAAAGATATCGAACCGTATTGTATTGTCGGAGGAGTTCCCGCGAGACCTATTCGTTATCGGTTTACTGAAGATCAGGCAGCATTCCTGCTCTCTTTCAAATGGTGGGAAAAGAATATTGAATGGATTAACGAACATTATCGGGAGTTTCAAAATATCGAGGATTTTATACGAAAGATGAGAAATGAATAGTAATATTTATAAACTGTTCTATCGGATTTTCCGGTTGCCGTGGAGCGTATATCGGTATATGCGTTGTAGGGTGGTGTTCGGGAAAATCGGAGAGCATACGCATGTTTTACCTCCGTTTACAGTTCAGAGGGGGGGGGAATTTTTATTGGCGATCAAACTGTTATAAATAAACATGCATGGTTGATGACGCTGCCGCTGATCGAAGGTTCTGACGCTAAGATCATTATTGGCTCACGCTGTCGTATCGCTTTTTATGCGCACATCGTAGCAACCCATCGGGTCATTATCGGGAATAATGTCAATATCGCGAATAGCGTTTATTTGTCAGACAATATCCACGGATACGAAGATATCAATATTCCGCCCAGAGATCAGCCGATCATCCAGAAAAGAGATGTTATAATCGGCGACGATACGTGGTTAGGCGAACGAGTCGCCGTTATCGGAGCCCAAATCGGGAAACATTGTGTGATTGGTGCTCATTCGGTTGTAACTCGCGATATTCCTAATTATTGCGTTGCTATCGGTGCTCCCGCACGAATTATCAAACGATACGATTTCTCCAGGCAAGAATGGCGAAAAACGGATTCTTGCGGAAATTTCACAATAGATTGATTCGAATGGATTTGTTGTGAAATGGGCAGATCGTTCACAACAAATCCATATGAAATATTTTCGACTGTTCTTCACCCTGCCGTTCCGTCTTGTAAAAGTTGTATTTTACAAAATACGGTTTCGCTCGTTCGGTTGGCGATCCGTGATTCGTTCGCCGCTTCATCTGGTCGGTTGCCCTAATATCATCGTTGGGAATAGGGTGAGTATCGGATATAAGACATGGTTGCAGGCTTTGCCTTTGACCGGAGCTGAAGAATGTAGGCTGGAATTGCGCGACCGAGTGCTTCTCGGACATTTTAACCACATCATATCAACTCGTCGGATTATACTTGAAGAAAGTGTTTTGACCGCGGATAAGGTTTATATCAGCGATAATTTGCACGGATTTGAAAATATTGATATTCCGATTAGGGATCAGCCTGTTATGCAGCACAGAGAGGTGGTCATCGGCGCGGGATCATGGTTGGGCGAACATGCTTGTATTTTGGGTGCGTGTATCGGTCGCCATTGTGTGATCGGAGCCAATTCAGTAGTCACGCATGATATTCCCGATTATTGTGTCGCTGTGGGTGCTCCCGCACGGATTATCAAGCGTTACAATCCGGTAACGAAGAACTGGGAACGGACTGCTCCCGATGGCAGTTTCTTACAAAAATCGGTTTAATATTCCATATTTCACTATGAAACGAGTTTTGATTACCGGAGGCGCAGGCTTCATCGGCTCCAACGTCGCACGCAAACTGCTCGCGAAAAACTATGATGTAACGGTTCTGGACAATCTTTCTCCTCAGATTCACGGGGAAGATCCCGAACATACTTCACCGCTCTATATCGGTATCAGGGACAAGGTCCGGTTTATCCGTGGCAGCGTCACGAACCGCGAGGACTGGCTCGAAGCGCTGAGCGGAGCGGATGCCGTCATCCACCTGGCGGCGGAAACCGGAACAGGGCAGTCCATGTACGAAATCGAAAAGTATGTGAACGTCAACATTGGCGGTACGGCCCTCCTGCTTGACCTGCTTACTAATACTCCGCATACGGTCCGACGCGTCGTAGTCGCCGAATCGCGCGCCATTTACGGCGAAGGCCGTTACTGGAGCGACGAGCTGAATACATATGTCTATCCCTTAGAACGTCCCGACGAGACGATGGCGCGGGGCGATTTCGAGGTAAAATATCCGGAGTGTACGAAACCGCTGCGCCTGGTCGCGACGACGGAAGACTCGGCGATCCATCCCAATTCGGTGTACGGAATCACCAAGCAGGTACAGGGGCAGCTCGTCCATTTGGTTTGCAAGAGTATCGGAGTGGAGTCCGTATCGTTCCGTTACCAGAACGTGTACGGTCCGGGCCAATCGTTGAGCAATCCCTATACGGGCATTCTGTCGATCTTCTCCACCCGCATCAAGAACGGAAACGGAATCAATGTTTTCGAGGACGGACGCGAAACGCGCGACTTCGTCTATATCGACGATGTGGCGGACGCCACGATTCTCGGCCTGGAGGCTGAAGGGGTATCGGGCCACGCCTTCAATATCGGAACGGGGGTGGCGACCGATGTTCTGACGGTGGCCAACACACTGAAGAAATATTATGGTATCGACGTTCCCGTGACAGTTTCGGGTAACTATCGGCTCGGCGATATCCGTCACAACTTTGCGGATATATCGCAGGCGCGCCGTCTTTTGGGCTTCGAACCCAAGTGGACGTTCGATGCCGGCATCGCCAAATTCGTCGAATGGGTAAACGGACAGAAGATTCAGGAGGATAACTATGATAAATCCATTGAAGAAATGAAGAGGAAAAACCTCTATAAATAGGATGAAAGATAATATTTCCAAACTGAACAATTGTTACGGTTGTGGAGTTTGTGTCGCAGTTTGTCCTGTCAAGATCATTGAACTGGAAGAAAATCCTGATGGATTCTATTCACCGGTAATTCATGGCAAGGACAAATGTATTGGTTGTGGAGCATGTCTCGATGTTTGCGCATTCAATCATCGGGAAGTGAGTATGTCCGGCAATGGGCTGCAAGCTTATGCGGTTTGGAGCAAGGATACCGATGTGAGGTATGTGTGTTCATCCGGCGGTGTCGGTTTTGAAATAGGGCGTTATTTGATTGAGAGAGGCTATCGGGCCTGTGGAGTTCGCTACAATGTCGATAAAAGCAGAGCAGAGCATTATATAGCTGAGACAATGGATGACTTTGTGCTGTCGATTGGCAGTAAATACATTCCAAGTTTCAGTGTGCCGGGCTTTACGCGGATAAACAGGCTGGCAGGGAAATATTTTGTCGCTGGAACACCGTGTCAGATCGATTCGTTTCGCAGATACATACGCAGATTTAAAATAGAAGATCGGTTTGTATTGATGGATTTCTTTTGCCACGGAGTTCCGTCCCTTTTGCTTTGGCGTAAATACATGGAGAATGTCGAAAAGATTGTCGGGCCTGTGAAGTCTGTTGCATGGCGTAATAAGGCAACTGGTTGGCACGACTCATGGGCAATGACCATTGACGGGTATTCACAGGCGGAAGATAATCGAGATTTGGGTAGCTCCGACTTTTCCCGGGTGTCGGTCCGACAAAAAAGTCACTCTTATACATCTCGTTTATCCCAAGGGGATTTGTTCTATAAATTTTTTCTTAACGATCTTTGTTTGAGCCCCTGCTGCTATTCGTCTTGTAAGTATAAAATGTTGTCGTCGGCAGCGGATATTCGTATTGGCGATTTGTGGGGGCATGTTTTCAAGAAAAATGATGAAGGGGTAAGCGGAGTCATTTCCTTCACTTCGAAAGGAGATGATATTGTTCAAAGAATATCCGGTAAATGTGTCGTCGAGCATTTGCCTGTGGGGATTGTAACCGAAGGCCAGATGAAAAGATGTCCGTTCGTCCCCTTTGCGCATGACAGCACGATGAGGCAACTTCGCGGTGTAAAATCTTTGTCCCGGATAGATCGGTCTTTCCAACTTCGGATGTATTGGCTCTGTTTAATCTTCATTCGGTTTGTCGAAAGAGTATTTCGTGTTCTGAAACGTATTATCTGATGGCTAAAGTCGTGGGAATCCTCTCTATGCAGAGAGTGGTCAATTATGGTTCTTTTTTGCAGGCGTACGCATTGAAGCAGTTGTTGCTGTCTGTCGGAGCTGGTGCTGTTCATTTTATAGATATTGAACCTGGACGGCAATTGCCAGGATTCAATAATCGCTCCGTTTACGGTAAAATAAAAGCTGTTGGCAGATGTCTGCGATATTTGGCCAAAGGAACTTTCAAGGATGTTTTGCGGGGCAAAAGATTTCTGGCCAGATTAGGCGTGAAATTTCAAAATGAATATTATCCGCTTCTTGGGCTTCAGAAAGAAAATCCCGGATATTTCGATCTTGTCGTGATCGGGAGTGATGAGGTGTTTAATTGTTGTCAAGCCTCTCCGTGGGGATTCACCTCTCAGCTATTCGGAAATATCCGCAATGCGGATAAAGTCGTAAGCTACGCAGGTTCTTTCGGGCATACCTCCCTCAAACAAATCTATGATTTGGGCCTAGACAAAGAAATCAGAGAGAATCTGTTGAAACTTTCCGCGATTTCCGTAAGGGATCTCAATTCATTTTCCATTGTAGAAAAACTTATCGGAGAGCCTCCGGTTATCCATTTAGACCCTGTCTTACTTTATGATTACTCTGAAATAATGAATCGGTGTGAACGTCCCTGGTGTGATAATTATCTGCTGGTATATTCCTATCAGGGAAGAATCCATTCGCAACATGAAATCCTGCATATAAAGAATTATGCAGAGGATCATGGATTGAAATTGGTTTCGATTTTTGCGGATTACACGTGGGTTGATGAGGTTGTCGTACCGGCAACTCCATTCGATGTGTTGAGATGGTTCAGATGTGCGGAATCCGTGATTACGGATACGTTTCATGGAACTATCATGTCAATTATTACGAAACGGAAGTTCTGCACCATTATACGAGATTCGAATAACGAAAAATTGACGGCTCTGTTGGAATGTCTAATGCTTATTCATCGTGGGTGTAAGGATATAGCCCGGATGAGTGGTATTCTCGATGAAAAACCGGATTTCGGCGAAACGGACAAGATTATAGCCAGCGAGCGAACGAAAACGCAGGCGTATTTGAAATCTGCACTTGATTTTTAATTGCAGCTCATTATGATGTGTAAAAAAATCCTTCTCATAATGTCCCGGTTCTATGGATATGAAAAATCGATTGCCGGAACATTGCGGGAGATGGGGTACGACATCTGTTATTTGGATTATTTCGGCCCTGTTAAATATTCCCATGCGAATGCGATTCTCGGGAATACTATATCCAAAACCCTATTCGAAAGAAGAATTATCCGCAAATTAAAGAAATTACCGCTTGAAAAGTTCGATTATTTGCTCGTTATCAGGGGAACTACTTTAACCGAGGCGCATTTGGACTATATCGCATCCAGAAACCCTGACATGACAAAGATTCTTTATCAGTGGGATGCAATTTCCCAATATGATTATCTTCCAATCGTATCGAAATTCGATCGGGTTTTTACATTTGAAAAAAACGATGCAAAGAGATATGGATTTATTCATTTACCTCTTTTTTGTGATATAAAAAGTCCTCCCGACAGCGGGCGGAACGAGAACATAGATTTGCTTCTGATTGGTACCTATCAGGAAGGTAGATACCGGGAGGCTTTGAGATTGTATAAGTTGAGTGAGAAATATAACTTGATTTTTAAATGTAGGATTTATATTCCTTTTACTACGTTTCTTAGACAATTGACCCGCGGACATTTCGTGTCTCTGAATATATGTAAATTCACTTCCATCGGTAGAAAGGCATTAACCGAATTATACGTTCGGAGTCGCGTTTTTGTCGATGTTATACCTCCTTCGCAAAAGGGCCTTTCGATGCGTTCGATCGAATGCTATGGAATGAATAAGAAGTTGATCACTTCAAACTACGAGGCATTCAAGGACTATGAACTGCTCGATGACATGGAGGTATATCCTTTGGATATCGAGGACGAAAAATTAAAAGAGATATGCCGGAGCACGCCTTCGGAGTATCGGCATAAATCATCTTTTTCACTGGCCTATTTTCTCAAACGACTCCTTGATTGATGTCCGACATAAAATCAGATCGATTTTCGATAAAGATCGATAAAAAGTTTTTTTTTCTATCTGTCGGGTTTATCGTATATCCGGTTATAACACTGCCTTGGATTATACAAGGAATGTTGCGATATGAACGATGGGCTTTCGTCATGTGGGCAGTGTTCATGGGATTCATCGGCATATTATATCCACCTGTCGGCGATTTTTATCGGTATACTCGAGATTTCTATTTCTATAAAGAACTTGATTGGTCCGAATTCCTAATGGCCATATCATTGAAATTCGATTACCTATTAGCTTTCTTAAGCTATTTTTTTGGCAAACTGAATCTGAATTTTGATCTGGTACGGTTCATTTACAATTTTGTCGCCTATTTGTTGCTGGGTTCCGTATTCCTGAAACTGACCGAAAGAAATTCGGCTTTGTCCAGCGATAGAAAAACACGAATATTGGCACTCGTGTTATTCATCCCTTTTTCCATCTCATTGTTTCTTTTCCGATTCTTTTTTTCAATGATCCTTTTTGTTTACGGGACATACCTGATCATTGAGGATAAGAAAAAAAGAGGGTGGTTGTTTGTTGTGTTATCGGTTTTAAATCATTTCTCGTTTTTAATCTTTTTTCTGGCTTTGATCTTCCAGCGTTGGGGGCTGTTTAAATTTAATAGACGAATCATTGTCGTATTGGGTGTGTGCGGCTTTTTCTGCGGAGGACTCATTGTGCATCTCGTGATGGACTATTTGCCGACAGATATCGTAAATCAGTTCTCGGTATATATTGACGGATACTGGGCCGGGGATTTTCTGAAGGATCGTTCCATCTGGTATAAAATTCAACAGTTTTTGGGAAATCTTGTCGTGTATTGTGGAGTAGGAACTTTCATATTGTTATATCCGTCTAAACCCAATCGGCTCGTTGCGTGGGTCAACTCTTTATTGTTGTTAGCTGTAGTCTCGTCTCCATTTGTTGTAATGTATGGCCGCTTCATGATAGTGTTGCTATATGGTATAAAAATGTTTTTGTTGTATTCCTATGATAATTCCATAATGAGTAAAAGATATTTGCATGTTCTGTTTATGTGCATGATTATTAGCAATATGACGGAATTATGGGGCGTAAGGAGGCAATTATCGATAAGTAGAGAAAAGCAGCTGTTTTGTTCGTCCTCAATAGGTATTCTGACTAACCATTATAGTGAAGAATGGATTGATGACAATGTATATGAATCGGGAGATTTTAAACACGATTAATATGAATACTATTCCTTTTAATAAACCGTGTATTTTAGATGACAGTCTAAAATATGTGTCAGAAGTTTTCCAAAAAGGAAAGCTTTGTGGAAACGGAGATTTTACCAAAAAATGCCAGACTTTCTTTGAAACCGGTTACGGGTTTAAAAAATGTCTTATGACGTCGTCTTGTACCGATGCGCTTGAGATGGCTGCGATATTGTGCAATATCCGTCCCGGAGACGAAGTCATCGTGCCGTCGTACACATTCGTATCTACAGCCTTGGCTTTTGTAAGGCAAGGAGCAAAAATTGTGTTTGCGGACAGTGAAACGATGACCCCCAATATAGATACTTCAAAAATAGAATCGCTCATTTCTCCGAATACGAAAGCTATCGTCCCGGTTCATTATGCAGGTGTGGCCTGCGACATGGAGCAGATAATGCGTATTGCGGACAAGTACGGTCTTTGGGTCGTGGAAGATGCGGCTCAGGCCGTTGATTCGTTTTATAATGGACGGCCTTTAGGAAGTATTGGCCATTTGTCTGCATTTTCATTCCATGAAACAAAGAATATCACATCCGGTGAAGGCGGTCTGCTGGTTGTAAATGATGACAGGTTGCTGACACGAGCGGAAATCATTTGGGAAAAAGGAACTAACCGATCTCAATTTTTCAGAGGAGAAGTGAATAAATACGGTTGGGTGGATACAGGTTCTTCTTTTCTGCCCTCCGAATTGAATGCGGCATTGCTATATTCGCAACTAATACATCTGAAGATGATTCAGGATAGAAGAATCGCTCTCTGGAATCATTATTTCCGGCAACTTGATGACCCGGCTCTGAATGAACATATTGTTTTGCCTTATATTCCCGAATATGCGACAAACAATGCACATATGTTTTATTTTACATGTAGAAAAGCGGATGCTCGAACGGCCTTGTTGAGTTATCTAAAAGACCATGGGGTACACGCAACATTTCATTATCTCTCACTCCATAATTCCGATTTTGCGAAGAATCACGGATTAGGCGGACAATATCTGCCTCAAGCCGATTTTTACACGGACAATCTTGTTCGACTTCCACTATATTTTACGCTCTCGGAGGATGAACAAACCTATGTAACAAGCGTGGTTAAAGAATTCTTCAGACGATGAATATCTCGGACTTTGACAGTTATACATTCTTTCCCGGACAACATTGGTCACATACGTGGGAACGCCAGCATGAGTTGATAACACGGTTTGCCAATTGGCTTACAGGCTCTGATTTGTATGTGTGCTCTCCATTGGGGCTGATTAATCATAATCCTTTGTCGAAGGATTTTTTCAGTCGGATAGGGCATTATATTCGGTCGCAGCAGTCTGAGATTACAGGTACGCAAAATCCGGTACGGAGCAATATGAAATTAAAGAATGTGCTGCATGTACCTCTGCATTCTTCGCTGACAGGAAAGATTAATTATAATTTGATGAAGAGGTGCCTGAGGTTTTCCCCGAAGAATAACTTTTTTTGGTCTACGTATATGAATCCGACGGTTTATGAGTTTTTTAAACGGTCCAGATTCAGGGTGTATGATATCGCAGAACGAAGATCTAAAAATCCGTTGCTTACTCCTCGTATTCTAGAATGGGAAAAACGGGCGGTCGCAGAGGCTGATATTGTTTTTGCTGACAATATGGCAACGATTGGGGACTATGAATCTTTAAACGATATTATCTATTTGCCTCAAGGTGTCAATATCGATACTTTTTATGAACTTGTTGATAACCGGGAATATATTGGATATATCGGGAATCTGCATTTTGCCATTGATTATGACTTCCTTGCAAAATTAATCGAGTTGAACAAGGTTGAAGAATTCCTCATTATCGGCGGAATTTTAGACGATCGGGCCGCATCAATTCTGTCTTATTCGAATGTCAAGTACATTCCTCAGATCTCTAAACGGGAGTTAAACCAGTATCTTGCGAAGATGAAAATCGGGTTGATTCCGTATGCTGTGAATGAACATACCGTCGGGGTTTATCCGACTAAATTATTCGAATATTTAGCCGCCAATGTCCCGGTGCTTTCCACTCCGCTACCCGAGGTTAAGCAATATGAAAACAAGGAATATCTGAAAATCATGGAATCTCCGATTTCATTGGCCGGGCTTTCTTTTACGATGAAAGGTAAAGATCGCCTGATAGAGGCTAATACTTGGGATAAAAGATGGGAGATTTATCAAAATGAAATTTTGCGATGCTTAAAGTAATTCTGTTTTGTTCGACTCTGGATCGAGTGGGGCCGACGAATGTGATCTACAATATGCTTCAGGCATACTGTAAAAATCCGTCCGATATCGTTTTTGAAATCGTGACGATTTCTCCGGAGACGATTACAACAAGAATTGAGGATTTTAGGGAATTAGGGTTACGGATTCATTCGCTGAATATTAAACGGGGATACCGTGCTGTTTTCAAAAACAAAAAAATTCGGGATTTCATAGTTTCATTAAAGCCCGATATTGTGCATTCGTATGGTTTTCGGGCTGATATCATATTAAGCCGATTGAATTTAGGCCCTTTGATCGTCAAAATCTCGTCGTCATTCAATAATCCTTTCGAGGACTTTGAGATGCAATATGGGCGCATAAAAGGTTTCCTAATGGCGAAGAGCCTCATTGGAAGCTACAAGCAGTTTGCCAATGTGATCACCTGTTCGAATTTTATCGCAAATAAATTGAGAAATTATTATAAATCTTTGTCGATAATATATACGGGTGTCGATGCGGACTATTTTGTGCCTTTGCCGTTATCGGAGAAACAGAAAAAGCGCAATGAATTAGGGATTCCTAAAGACTGCAAGGTGTATATTTTTATAGCAAACCTGATTCCACGGAAAAATCCTGAATTTCTGATCGAGGTATTTTCAAGGCTCAGACTTCCCCAAACCCTTCTTTTGATAATGGGGGATGGGATACTTCTCAATTCCTGTAAGGCGATTTGTGACGATCCTTCGATTGTAAGATATCTGGGAGCCCAACCCGGGACATTGGAATATTTGCAAATTTCGGACTTTTATATTTCCCCGTCGTTTTCTGAAGGATTTCCGACGGCGGTACTTGAGGCTATGAGTGTCGGTGTCGTTCCGATTCTTTCCAATATTATACCTCATCGCGAGATGTTGAGTGGGGTACCCTCTCCTTTTCTATTTGATGTAAATGATGAATCTCTTAAGAACGTTCTATCCTCTTCGCAGGGATATGAGAGGGATTTCGATTATAGACAATATTTGTATTCCAATTTTTCATCTCATATTATGCAGAAGCGATACATATCCATGTACAAACTGCTGACTGGGGCTGGTTGCAGAAATTAAAGATTGGTTCCAATTTTAAGGTAACGACTTAGATAGATAGAATGAAGTTTTCCGTATTACTTTCCTTATATCATAAGGAAAATCCAACCTTTTTCCGCGAAAGTCTCGATAGTATTTTTCAGCAAATACTACCCCCGGATGAAGTCGTATTGGTGGAAGATGGGCCTCTTACGCCTGAATTGTACGAAGTTGTAGATGCCTTTGCAAGTCACCATCCTGAAATGAAGGTTATCGCCTTGAAAGAGAACCGAGGATTGGGAAAAGCGTTGGATGAAGGTTTGAAGCATTGTTCTTATGAATTGGTAGCCCGGATGGATACAGACGATATTTGCAAACCGGAGCGTTTTGTCAGGCAGGTGGCATTTTTAGAGACCCATCCGGATATCGATGTAGTAGGGGCGTGGATTGATGAATTCCAAGAGAATATTACTAATATTATATCGACCCGAAGAGTGCCGGAATTTCCCGAAAATATCAGGCAGTTTGGAAAGAAACGATGTCCGATGAATCATCCTGTCGTAATGTTTCGCAGGAAAGCCGTAGAAGCCGTAGGCGGGTACCGGTCTGTTTACCTTTTCGAAGATTATGATTTGTGGGTAAGAATGTTGCTTAATGGGCATAAATTTTATAATCTTCAAGAATCGTTATTGTTTTTCAGATTTTCATCTGAAATGTTTAAACGTCGTGGCAGTTTAAAATATGCGTGTGTCGAAACCCGTTTTCAATGGCGGTTGTATAGGGCTGGTTATACGAGTTTTTTAAGAACTTTCAAGAATATCTGTATTCGTTTTCCTTCCCGTATAATATCTAATGGTTTCAGAAGTTGGATTTATCGAACATTTTTAAGGAAATAAAGGAAGGGATTTGTGGGCCTCCTTAATTAAAATTGGTTCGGACTAAAAGAATAAAAACCTCCTTGTATTAACAAAGAGGTTTGTTTGCATATTTTGTTGTGGAATAATCAAGGCATTATTTTGATGCGGCAAATGATGTGTAAGACGTTCATCGAGTTGTGGGTTTAGAGTTATGCTCGATGATGTCCGTATTAGGTTTGAGTTCCGTTTTCTGCTCAAACGGGAGATAATCTTTTGATTATCTCCCGTTTGGTTTTATTCGTCCCGGCCGTCGAAGAAATAGGTGGTGTAATTGTAACCTGCGGTATTGTAGCATTTGCGAAAGGTGTTCATGCGGCGCCTGAAATCCGTGAAGTCCTTGCGGTCCATACGACCAGCTCACCTTGGCGAATGACGGCAGGCGCGACAGTTGTATGTGTTTCAGGTGTGTAGACGTGAAGATGTACTCCGTCAAAAGTTCGTCGGGACACTGAGAATATAAGGACGTTCCTCCAGTGCAAGTCCGTCGTAAGGGCTGAGTGCATAATTTGCTGACCAAAACGAATCCGCCGATGCTCATCGGATCTTTCGTCTGATAGTAGTTCAGGTAGCAAAAATCATTTAGTGCCATGATGACATGATTGCCGATTTCGGTCGCGACGATATCGCTTCTCGAATTGCGCCACGACATAACAGTGGCTGTCGGCGAAACTCCGCTTTCGAAAATTTCATCCCAGTTGATGATCTTGCGGCCGTGTTCGCCGAGCCATTTCTCCATGTGACGAACGGAAGGCACAACTTGTACTTCATCTCGAAGGACGTCACTCCGTTAAGTAACGGCGCTAACTGGTCGTATGGCTTGCCCGTGCATCCCGTCCAAGAATAATAACACATATGATGACTTTCCATATGCTCCAAATAACAGAACTTTACCGGAATATCTTTCGCTTCTTTGCGGACAAAGAGACCTCTTTTTATGAGGCGGATGCATTGGATGCCAGCAATCCTAATTTCATGCTCCTGCTGCTGGGGGGGGGCGGTTGTCTGCGTGCTGATAAGTATTGTCATAGGGTGTAAAGAATGGAGTCTCACTGGTTTGGCAATCCTCGTAAGAATTATTACCGTCACGGACGGATGATACGGCTACACGGATACCTACTGCGGACGCTGCAGGGAAGGGTGCGCTAGCGTCCATACTGCCGGCGGTGTCGCTCGCAGGAACATTATACCTTGTCGTGCGTGCTGTGTAACTCCTGCCCCGTAACTCGATACTCCTTAACTTATTAAATACGATGTAACGCATGCACCCCTCTAAAACTCTTTTGCAGTCTTTGTCTGCTGGATACGTTGTGCGACCAACGCACCGACGTGCGCATACCTTGTGGAACTTTCCGCCTTACGGCGGTGGGGCTCTTTCGATTTTGATGTTTTTAACTGAAATATGCATGGTGCGAAATACCGGGGCTTGTCGTATTTTTCCACGGACCGCAGGTGCGGGAACCGCCCGTCGGGGCGTAAACAACTTATCATCTTTCAAATAAAACAATCGGATGAAAATCTGTAAAACAAAATTATTATGTCATAAAATACCGCTCACTCGAGAAAAACGGTTTTCTCCGCCTTGTACGTCTTTCGTTTACCCGTCCTTTATCCGCAAGGGAATTTCGGGACACAAGAATAGCTTATGAATGATAGGGAGGCTGTGCAGCGACGGTTCCACGGTAAGCGTGGAGATGTTCGCCGAAGGATTCGTATGGCTGTTCAACACTCGGATCAAAAATCTCGAGTGTTGCAGATATTTTTGCAGAACCGTAAGCTTCGGCTCACGTGGTTTTTGGACAGACTCTGAGGATATATAAAAGAGGTCGGCAATAAGTGGTGTGTGCCCCTCATCCGAGGGGCGCTTTGTTAGAGGATGGAACTGAAAAAAGGGAGGTTGTAGGGCTTGTAACGGAATACTCTGATAGCTGAAAAAGGCCCGGATACCGGAAATTTGGCAAATCCGCAATGTTTTCGTATCTTGCATTGGGTTATTTGAAATGTGGTATTCGAACGCAAAAAGCTGAAAATAAACCGTTGCCTTCTCGTTACCTGTTATCTTATACAAAAAATGTAACGATCCGATAAATCGAATCGTTACATCTATTCAATCCTGAACCCGCTTCGATTTGACCCTTCATTCGCTTTTCAGCCGCAGGCCATTCAACTTGATGTAAGTCCGGTCGCCTCCCGAAATCGCGCGGAGCAGGATATCCTCCCCGCAGGTCAGCTCCCGCTTGTCGTCCGACACCCCGAAACGCAGGTCGATGCGCTCCGTTCCGCGTCCGTCTGCCGTGCCGACGAGCACCTGAGAGATCAGCAGGGTCCGGGTCGCCGGGTCGTAGGTATATACGCACGCTTCGTCCGTCACGTCCGTATCCCTGAACCAGACGGTATCGTAAACCGTAGCCTTGAATTTCGCATATCCCTGCTTTTCGTTCCCGCTGAAATCCGAGTCGAGCCGGATCGTAACGGAGCCTTTGGTCGGCTCATTGCCGAAGATCGCTATTGCCGAATCCTTGTCGAACGAGGCGGAAAATACGCTGGGACCGTCCCATACGCCGGATGAAACCGCCGAATAGGTCATCTTTTGCATGTCGATCGCAAACTCGCTCCGTTCCGCCCCGGAGACGAAGGCGACGACCGATCCCTGAAGCGTGTAAGCGCCTTCCGCATCGCCATAGACGGCGTGTCCGAATCCGTCGAGCGTGAGTTCCGGTCCGCTGCCGCTTCCGGGCCTGTAAGTCCCCGCCTCTTTGCCGCGCAGGGTGAAGACGGGGGTTCCGGTCTCCGGATCGTACGAATAACGGAACAATGCGGCGGTCTCGTCGGAAACCGTCGCCTCCGAATTTTCACCGATGCTCGCCCCCTTCTCGAATTCCAGATTGACCGGCCGGGCGCTCCGGGTCCCACGCTCGACATAGTACCAGCTTTTCGCACCGGCCCTGTTCAGTTCGATCAGGTAACGGGAGCCGTACGAATCGCTCGCCGCACTGACGAATTCGAAGTCGGCGGTACTCGTGAAATAGTATTTGACATTGTCGGGCTTGTCGTCTATCAGGTCGTTGATATATACGAACGCGTCGCCGCCTTCGAACCAGCTGCCGCCGGCTCCGAAATCCATTTCTCCGTAGCCGTCGTCGCTGAACTCTGCGAGATATTCGAAGCGGTTTTTCGCTTCGTCGAATTCGTAGCAGCCGTCGAAATCGAAGCGGTTGGCATCCGTCGATTTTACGAAATACGAGGTATTCGTCTTCAGTTCCATCGAGAATTCCGACGAGTTGCCCCGGATAACCTGTGTCTTGGAAGCCGTAAGCTGGAAACCTTTGTATGTTCCGACGAACAGCTTGCCGACGTAGTCGGTTTTCTCGACGGCGGACGTTTCGATCAGAATCGGCTCGTCCGGCATGACGCAGGACCAACATTCGCCCATATCCGGATCGTCGGTCTGATACGTGTACTCGATATTGTTTCCCGTGGTCTGTCCCGTGATCTTCACCTGACCGTCATAACCCAGGTCCGCGCTCCACATGAATTTGACTATGCCGTACATACATTCGTCGAATACCGGGGGAACCGCCTCCCAGTCGTCGCAACAGTTGAGCATCCGGAGACTGGTGTGTTCACCCTGTTTGAGCGAGATGAGGTGTCTTTCCAGATCGGTCGCCACCGTGAGCGTCACCTCCTCGGCCGGCATCGTGAAACGGTATTTCCAGGTGACGGTCCCACTGGAGACCAGTTCGCAGGGAGTGTCGTTGAACAGACAGGCCGAAACGGCGAACATGCCGTTCGTCACGACGATTTCGACGTCCACGACTTCGCCCGCTACGGCCGTTTTGGCGACAGCGACGGTATATTCTTGCGAAACGGGGGCGTTGATCGGGTACTCTTCGGGCTTGAACTCCTGGATAATGACTCCTAACGTGACGTCCCGTTCGGGCATGACGAATTCGAACGTACCGCCCCGGGTGTCGCCGGCAACCTGCTCGCAGGCCACGCCGTTCGCGGAGACGAACTTCAGGTAATGGTTTTCGCTGGTGACTTCGACCTCGACGGACACCGTCTCTCCGGCTCCGGCGGCTGTCGGAGCCTTGATTTTGTAATACGCCGCCATTTCGTTCTGGGATACGGAAATGGCGTACGGCTTTTCATTCACTTCGGAGTCGCTGTCGTCACACCCTCCCCCGACGAGCAGGGCGCACAAGGCGAAAAGGCCGGACAAGGCTTTGAAATACGAGTTTTTCATGGGCGTAGGTTTTTAAGATGGCAATCGGGTTGGAAAAAATCCGTTCCGCGGCCGAATCATTCGCATCGCTTCATGCAGGGCATCATGCCGTTCCGGTTATCCGACCGGTCACGGCACAAGGCGATCCGAAAAACGGTTCCGGTCGCAGAACGGATTTCGCGGAGAGGACGGATGCGGCGAGTTACAGCATCCGCTTCATTTCCGGCGAAGAGCCGGCACGGGACGTCCGGGCATCGCGCACGTCGTCCGGAATCGTCGTCCGGGAATATACGCTGGTTTCGGCCGGCTCGGTCCGGGCGGTCATCGTCAGGGTGTTCCCGTCATTCGTCAGTTCGAAATCGTAACCGCTGCCCCAGCTCTCGCCGTCGTCGTACACTCCGGTCAGCCGGGTTCCGTCGATCGAATAACGCCCGGTGTATCTGGTGTAATCCGACGTTTCGACCTTCTGGTAAAGTCCGAATGTCGATGCCGAAGTGAATTCGACGTACACCTCGAATCCTTCGGGAGCACTCTCCGACCAGGAAGTGAGGCGCCATTCGCCTACGATTTCCGACTGAATGTTGGGGGCGTCGTCGTCATCCGAGCAGCTTGCGGCGAAGATGCCGAGCAGGGAGAAAACGAGCAGATGATAAAGATGTTTTTTCATTGCAAGCACTGTTTTTATAACCAACCTCCGTTTGCTGCGCCGGCCGAACGGGCGATGACGGCGAATTCCTTGGTGACGACCATGCCGCCCATCACCACGCCCGTTCCGGGTTTCGTGCCGCCGGCTATCGCCGAAACCTTGATTTTGGCCGATCCGGGTTTCGTGCATTTGATCATCAGTTTTCCATTATACATTTTGGGAGCCGCCTTGATGCCGAGCTTTTCCATATCCTTGGCCGACATCTGGATATCGGTGTAGGTGAGGTCTTCGGCCCCCTGTCCGAAATGCTGCGTCAGCGGAATGAGCTGCACCTCGCCCACTGCGACCCGCAGACAGGGCGTTCCCTCGATCTGCATGAGCAACTGATAGGCGTCGGTAATGCCGGTGCCCATTTTGCCGCGGTAAATCGACACGTCGGCGATCGTGGCCTTCGAGCCTTCGCCCAGCCGGGAGTCGATTTCATTGACCGAGGTGAGCAGCATGGTCTTGAATTCGTCGAGCGAGAATTTCTTCCCCTTCTCCAGGGCATAGGAGAGGCCGAGTGCGGCGACGCCCGAGACGTGCGGGCAGGCCATCGAGGTTCCCTGCATGTAGCCGTAATCCGCCCCGTTGCTCGTTTCGGAGCAGAGCGTCGAAAGTACGCCGGCCTTCTCGCCGCCGCTCAGACCGCTCGTTTCGCCGCCGGGGGCCGCGATATTGCAGCCGGGACCGTAGTTGGTGTAGTTGGCCGGCAGGTAGTCGGGCGAAAACGAGGTGACGGAGATATAATCACGATAACCCGCCGGATAGCCGGACATGGCCGTCGATTCGTTGCCGGCGGAAAAAACGATCAGTCCGCCGTCGAGGGCCTCGCAGTTCTTCTGGGCGGCGAAGTACTGGAGCGCCTCGTAGTCCATCGGCGATCCCTTGATGAACATGTTGTCCGACGTGTATATTCCCGCCTTGACGCCCCACGAGCACTGGAGGATGGAGGCGCCGTGATCCGCGGCGTATTTTATGGCGCGGCTCGACACGAGGGCGTCGCCCGTCTGGTCGCCCGAGAAGATCTGGCACGACATCAGACGCACGCCGTCTCCGTTGCCCGTACCTCCGGCCACGCCGCAGACGCCGATGCCGTTGTTATTGACGGCGGCCACCGTGCCCGCAACGTGCGTTCCGTGGCCCGAATCGCCCTTCTGGTCCCATGAAACGGGACCGTCGGCAGCGAAGTTCCATCCGTGAATGTCCTGGCTGTTGTATTCGGGCGAAGGGTTCGGATTGGTCCACATGTTGGCCGCCAGATCCGGATGGGTGTATTTCACCCCTTCGTCCACGATGGCGACGATGACTTCGGGATTGCCTGCCGTGAGCTTCCATGCGTCGGCCACATGGATGTCGGCTCCGGCCACCGATGTCGTGGCGACGGCCTGGTCGGCATTGTTGATGTAATGCCACTGCCAGAAAAGATTCGGGTCGTTGAAATCCGCCGTGACCAGGGCGCGGGTCCGGTCGCCCGCCGTCGCGTGGAACGGATAGGTCTTGCAGTCGGAAGCCCGGTAGAGACGGGTACGGAACTGCACTTTCGAGATTTCGGCGACACCCGCGAGTCTTTCGGCCGCCTTGTCGAGGTCCTCCTCCGCTGCGAACCGGAGCACATACCATCTGTGAAGCCCCGCCGCACGGGTGCGGGCCTCGTGTTCGCCGGCTTCGGGGAAGACGCGCTCCAGCGAGGTGACGTGCAGGTCGGTCAGGATCTCATCGACGGATGCGATGCCCGAACGGGTCAGCGCCGAACGGGTCCCGGCCGCATTCAGTGCGTACTGTTCGAGACCGGAAACGGCTTCTTCGCCGAATTTTACGATGAGCGAACCGGCCACGGCGTCGTCCGACGTATTGCAGATTTTGCCCGAAGTCTCGATTTCGGGAGCGGAATCCCCGCGGTTCGGTATCTCCTGCATGGGGTCCGTCGAGCAGGCGGCCAGCAGCAGGGAGGCGAAAATCAGGAGTTTCGTTTTGTTATGCATATATCATGCTGATTTTTGAGTCCGGCAGGTTGTTTCTGGCTTGGAAAAAAGGGAGAGGCCGGCACTTGCCGGACGACCGGCCTCTCCCGATCCGATATTACTTGAGCGTGACTTCGGCAGCGGCCGTTTTCCGGAACCGGAGTTCCGACCCCGAACCGTCCGCGCGCCGCACGGCATCGCTGAATCCGACCGCAGCCCTTACGGCTTTCGCTTCGGGAGCCGATGCGGGCAGGAATCCTTTCGCACAGTCGGTCGGCACGGTTTTGACGGAGCCGCGTCCTGCGGAAACGGAGAATTCGGGCCGTTCGACGCAATTCCGCGGCTGCCGGAGCTCTGCGGCCATTCGGCGCAGTTCTGCGATCCGCTCTGCGGCCAGTTCGGGAATGCCGCCCATATCCTTGGCGGGATCGACGAGCAGCATGTCCGTAAGGATCGAATAGGGGGTCGTCGTACTCAACGTATATAGATAACGGAACGTGGCCCCCTGCTCGACATAGTTCGGGGTGGGCACGAAATAGATGTAACCGTCGGCCACGGCGCCTCCGATGAACGGATAATTGACCGCATAGAGGGCTTCGGGGTTCTCCTCCGAGACGCAGCCGGAGATGATGTCCTCGCCGTTGATGACACCGATCGGGTCCTGCGAAAGCATCGGAGAGATGGCGCCGGTTATGCCTGCGAGCGGAGCCGAGGCCGGAACGTAAACCGCCGGAATCTGGCCGCCTTCGTCGAACATGAGACCGGTAAGCCCCGTAATGGTCAGCAGATCGACCGAACTGTCTTCCGTCGGATCGTCTTCGATGGTCACCGTGCCGATCTTCCGGCGCATCTGCTTCTCGTCCATGACGTTGATGGCATAATAGTTCCATTCGGTCGAAATCAGGTACTCCTTCGAGGGCTGCTCGTCCTGCGGCAGGAAGTCCGAGTAGAGGAACTCGCTCTCCAGGCCCGGGTTGTATTTGCCGGTGGTCCGGATGGACGCCGTGAAGAGTTCGCTGACATACCCGTTGCTGGCCAGTCCGGCGAACGTGTACTCCGTGTCGCCGTTCAGCCCCGTGAGCATGATGCTGTAATGTCCGCCGTTGATGGCATCGAGCTGCTCTTTGGTGAAATCCTTGCCCATCTGCTGGAGGAAAGCCGTCATGTCCAGTCCCTGGATGGCGTCCGTCTTGAAGACTCCGTACTTGACGGATTCGATCTCCTCGCCGTAGGCCCAGAATTTCGCCGCATTGTCCGTCGTAATGCCCTGTCCCGCGAATTCGTTCGTGGCTTCGAGCCCGATGCTGAGGATGACGGAAACCTCGTCGCCCTTGGCGACATATCCGAACGGAATGGAGGCATAGCCCTGCATTTTCAGGTTCTGCGACGCCGTTTCGCCGCCCTCCGGATTCGCCTCCTCGTCCGAACCGTAGATACAGCCTACGAGCGTGTATTTGCCCGTGCCGCCTTCCAGATCCTGCACGGAAATCGTTCCCGAAGCGGTGATCGTCTTGATGAGTTCCGCGGCGATCTTGCCGTCGGCCATCTCCTGTGCCTTGAGGCTCGCCTCGCCGTCGCTCAGACTGCCCGTGAAGATCGCATAGCGGAACTCCCGGGTGTCCTCGGAGAGGGTGGCGCCGATTTCGACGACTCCGTCCGCGGGTTCGCCTTTGGTGAGGGTCACCGAGTAGTCGTAAACCCTGGCTCCGGGAAGCATGATCCGCTGCAAGCCGTTGGCGTTGGCGTAGAAGAATTTACCGGCATATTCGCCTTCGCTCGGTTCGAGCACGATACCCTGCGCCGGGAAGGTAATCACGCCGTTCTTGAGCGTGCCATATTGTCCGGCCGACTCGTCCATGGCGAAATTCTCCGGCGTCTGCGATGCGATGTACCACTCGCCCATCTCGGCAAAGAGGGTCAGGCCGGTTGACTGGTAGGGAAAATAGACCTTGTTCGGATCCGAAGCATCGACATAGGTCCAGACTCCGCGGTTCTCGTGACTTACCTGTCCTCCGGCGAAGATGTTCATCAGCTCCGGCGTGTAGGCCTTCATGCGGTAATAGCCCTTCTTGTCCGAACGCTCGTAGATTTCGAGTTCGATTTCGGGATTCGGATTGGCATTGGGATTGTCTATCGAAGCGAAGTTGCCCAGAATGTCGTCGCGGTAGCGGCCTTTGGTCGCGCCGGTCTTTTCGTCGGTGACCAGCTCCCATTTGGCCAGCACGAGCGATATCGAGAGGGTCACCTTGTCGGGACCGTAAACCGAGGCGTAGCGCGGATCCTCGATGTCGATGTCGCAGGTGTAAGTCGTGCCCATTTGGGCATTGGGGAAGCTGACCGTAAAGGTCGTCTCCTCCTCGCCGGCATCGAACACGATCGGCTCGACGACGAAAATATCCTCGACGTTGGCCTTCACGACGACCGGAACGACGATCGGATCCACGGTATTGCGCCGTTTGACCGTATAGGTCGCCTCGGTCTGGGCGCCCGGTTCGAACTCCAGATCGGTCTGCGCAGACTGCTTCTTCGGGAAATAGACACCGTAGCAGTCGGGATCCTCCGCGGTTCCCCGGGTATAGTTCACATCGTCCTTGCAACCGGCCAGAACGAAGAGAGCCAGCAGGAACGGTAATATATGCTTGAATGTCTTCACGGTAATTTGCTTTTAAATTTGACAGCTCGGTCGCAGATGGTCATCAGCCGTTCCACGGCTTGACCGTCTGCGAAGGATCGGGATTGTTCTGCGTGGCAATGACGGGATTGTTCTGCGTCTCGCCGCGCGTGATCACGAAGTTCCAGTAGGGCGCGCGCCCTTCCGTGTTCAGCCGGTACGAATTGGGAGAGTTGGTTCCCACATAGCCCCGTCGGGTGGACATGTCGAGCCGCTTCATGTCGAACATGACGATGCCTTCGCCCCAGAACTCGATGCGCTTCTGGAGCATCAGCTCGTTGGTGAAACTTTCGACCGACGACGACATGTTCGTACAGTCGTAACCTCCGCCCACGATACGGTGGCCGTTCATGAACTCGTTGAGCAGACGGATGCCTTCGCCAAGATTTTCATGCGCCCTGGCCTCGGCCTCGATGAAGTACATCTCCTCGACGCGCATGTAGGGATGGTCTGCGGCTCCGCCGACCTTGAAATCCTCATAGGCGCCCTGCGCCGGACGGAACTTGATGTTCGCGTAATCGGGCAGTTCATTGAAGTATTCCTTGCCCTCTTTGCGGCAGCTTTTGTAGTCGTAGGACTCCTTCTCCGGGTCTTTGCGGTCGGGATCGAGCCACGAATGACGGCGGAAGTCGCGCAGGTCGATACTGTTGTAGAGGTTGCTGTTGATGCAGCGGCAGGCGTCGTTTCCGTAGGCGCTCCACGCGTTCTCGGTGCTCATGTGCGCCGTGAAGCAGAAGAGGTTGGCGACGCTCTCGCTCGGCAGGGCGAGGCCCCAGATCCAGGCATTGTTCGACGTAGCGCTGTTGAAGCCGTTCGTGGGGTCCTCCCACTGCTCCTGCGTCAGGGGCGTGCAGCCGCTGGCGGTGATGGCCTGCCGGGCGTACTCGGCCGCCTGCGCATAAGCGGCATTGTCCTCCTTCGCCGTGCCCCGCTCGAGCCAGGCCCGGGCCTTCAGTCCGTAAACCAGCGCCAGGCTGATCGTGTACTTGTCGGGGGCCGTAAAGCCGCTCAACAGCTCTTCAGCCTTGTCCAGGTCGGGGAAGATCACCTTGTCGTAGATGTCATCGACCTTGGCGCGGGGGTTGTTCTTGGCCTCGGCCTCGGTGGTCTCGGGCAGTACGACGGGCACGCCCAGCCCGAGAACCTCGGGCGCTTCGGTGTAGTTGTTCTCCTTGAACTCGTACAGACGCACCAGATCGAGGTAGAACATGGCCCGATAGGCGTAGGCGAAGCCCAGATAGGACTTCTGCGTGGCGTCGAGCGAGGAGAAGTCCGAGGCGTCGATCTGCTTGATGACGTTGTTGGCCGCCATGATCCACGCATAGTAGTTGTTCCACGTGAGCGCGCCCACGGCATAGTCGGCCCCGAGCGCTTCGTTGGTTCCCCACTGTGCGAACCAGTCGTAGCCGATATTGCCGCCGATGGCGATGTCGCCCGTCATGGATTCCGTGGCGATATGGATGGCCGGCAGGGCGAAGTCCCAGGCTTGGCCATCCTGTGCGTAACCCGCGGAACCGGCCTGTACGAGCGAGGCCGGAATACCCTCGATCAGCGTTTCGAGGGTCACCTGATCCTCGGTGGCTATTTCATAGGGGTCGGCTTCCTTGATGCAGCTGCTTGCCAGCAAAGCCGCCGCCAGCGTCGCGAGCGTTATGTTTGTCGCTTTTTTCATAGTATATCGTTTGTCGTAAAGTGATTGAGGCCGATTAGAATTGGATGTTGATGCCGCCCGAAATCGTCCTTACGGGCGAATAGGTGGCCTGGCTCGTCGATCCCGAATAGGAGTAGCGGGGATCGAATCCCTGACGCTTGGACCAGTACCAGACATTCTCGCAGGCGAGATAGACGCGCACCTTCTCGATTCCGACCTTCTTGGTGAATTTCGCCGGCAGCGTGTAGCCGAAGTTGATGTTCTGCAGGTTCAGATAAGAGGCATCCATGAGGAAACGATCCGACATGTTGTTCTGATCCTTGTCTTCATACTGCAAACGCGGAATGTCCGACGACGCATTGTCCGCCGACCATGCCTTGAGGATGTCCTTGTGCCAGTTCATGCCCGTCGTCTTGTTGGCCGGCGAGTACATGGCCGCCGCATAGCCCGAGTCGTAGGCCAGGCCGCCGATCTGGTAGGTGAAGGCCACGCTCAGGTCGAAGCCCCGGAAATTGACGCTCGTGCCGAAACCGCCGTAGAGGTCGGGAATGGGGTCGCCGCAGAGATAGTCCGACGCCTTGGCATATTCGGTCGTCGTGACGCGCTTGCCCGTCGGGTTGCCCTTGTCGTCGGTCTCGTCCATGTACCACATCGAAAGGCCCTCGTCCGAAACACCGGCATATTTCCTCATGTAGAAAGTGTACATCGGCAGCCCTTCTCCGAAGAAAGTGGAGCCGCTCACATAACCGGAGTAGCCATCGACCTGCTTGGTCCGCCGTTCGGGCGGCAGCATGGTGATCTTGTTGCGCAGGTGCGTCATATTGAGGTTGATGTCCCACTGGACATGCTCCCGCCGGATCGGCGTAAAGTTCAGTTCGATCTCGATACCGCTGTTGCGCATGTCGCCCACGTTGGCGTAGTAGGACGAATAGCCCAGCGACGGAGCGACCGGGAACGACAGCAGCATGTCGGTCGTCTTGCGGAGGAAATACTCGACGCCTCCGGATACGAGGCCCTGGCGGAAGCTGAACTCCACGCCGGCGTTGAAGTTGGAGTTGGTCTCCCAGGTGATGTTCTCGGAACCCTTGTCTTTGAAGACGGTCGATACCTCGCCGTTGGCGTTGTTGATCGAGTAGGTGTCCGTATAGCGGAAGTCGCCGATGTTGTCGTTGCCCTGCGAACCGATCGAGGCCTTCAGCTTGAGGTTGTCGAGCCATTCGTAGGTGCTCTCCATGAAATTTTCCTTCGAAATGATCCACGCGCCGCCCAGCGACCAGAAGTTGCCCCAGCGGTGGTCGGGATGGAAACGCGACGAGGCGTCGCGGCGGTAGGAGGCCGAGAAGAAGTACTTGTTCTCGTAGTCGTACATGACGCGGGCGAAGTAACCCTCGTTGTTGTACTCGGTGCGGTAGGAATTGGCCGCCTGCTTGTCGATGATCGCCCCGGCCAGTTCGTCGTTGTCCTGCGTCAGCATGTTGCTCTTGGAAGCCGACAACAAGTAAATGCGGTTCTGGTAGGACTCGTGGCCCAGCATCACGTTGATGTTGTGCGGGCCGATCTGCTTGGTGTAGTTGAGAATCTGCTGCAAGTTGAGGTCGAAATTCCGCTGATGGCCTTTCGAAACCGATCCCTTTTCGCTGGCGAACTGTCCGAACCAGGGATTCAGAACGCTCGTGGAGCGGGTTTCGTCGAGCGAAACGCCGGCGTTGAACGTGAACTTGAAGTCCTTGAGGAACGTAACGTCGAAGTAGGCCGTGCCGTTGAAGGCGTTGCCTTCGGCCTCCTGCTTGTTGAGACGCGAATCCGAGAGGGCGTTGCTGTTGGGGAAGAGCGAACGCTCCATGCCGGCGTTGTCGCCGTTGCCGTAGTCGTAGAGCTTGATGCCGTCCTCGTTGTACATGACATTACCCTCGCCGTCGCGGATGTAGAGCGGATAGATCGGACCGACGGCCGTCGTGTAGGCGAAGACGTTGCCCGACGAGTTGCCGGCGCCGCTGTCGTCGATCTGGTTGTAGCGGAAATGCGTGTAGTTGGCGTTGGCGCCGAACTTGAGCCACTTCTTGGCCTGGTAGTCCACGCGCAGACGGGTCGTATAACGGTCCATGTCCGAATTGTAGGCGATACCTTCGTTGTTCAGGTAGCCGAACGATCCGTAGATCGAGGCGTTCCCGGTCTGGCCGGAGATCGAAGCGTTGTACTCCTGACGCAGGGACGAGCGGAAAGCCGCATCGGTCCAGTCGTCGGGACGGACGTAGTACTCCTTGCCCTCATAGACGAGACGGCGGCCGAGAGTCGCAGCGGGATTGACCTTGCCGTTGATGCCGATGAACTCCTGCCCGGAGGGAACCGTATAGACCATATAGCCCAGACCTCCGCCGCTCGCGGACGACGTAAGGGTCTCATTGGCGCGCAGATGCGCCTCGCCGGCACCCATATCCGAATCCATGTAGTAGTTTTTCAGCGCGCTGTAATGCAGTTCGTAGAATTGCGCCGGGTTGGTGATGTACGCATAGTCCTGGACGGCGCGCGAATTGACGCCCCACTTGGCGTCGATCGTCACGTGGGCCTCCTGCGACTTGGCTTTTTTGGTGGTGATCATCACCACGCCGTTGGCGCCGCGGGCGCCGTACAGGGCGTTCGAGGCGGCGTCCTTCAGCACGGTCATCGACTCGATGTCGTTCGGGTTGAGGTTGTTCAGATCGCCCGAATAGGGCATGCCGTCCACGATCCACAGCGGGTCGTTGCCGGCGTTGAGCGAACTGAAGCCGCGGATGCGGATCGAGGGGCTCTCTCCCGGCTGTCCCGAGGTGTTGGCGATCTGCACGCCGGCGACCTTTCCGGCCAATGTCTGCGCCACGTTGGACTGCTGCGACTTGGTGATGTCGTCCGACTTGATGACGGCGGCCGAACCGGTGAAGGCCTCCTTCTTCGCGGTACCGAACGCCACGACGATCACGTCGTCGATGGCCTGCGTGTCCTCTTTCAGCACGACGTCGATCCGGGTTTGCGACCCCACCCTGATCGTGTGGGACTGATAACCCATGAACGACACGACCAGCACATTGTCCGGTGCGGCCTCGATCGAAAAAACGCCGTCCGCACCGGAGGTCGTACCCCTCGTAGTGCCTTCGACCACAATGGTGGCGCCGACGATGCCGGCCCCCGCATGATCTTTGACCGAACCCGTAATCTCCCGTTCCTGCGCATGGGCGGACAGGAGCAGGCCGAGAACAGCCATCCATGATAGAAAGATTTTTTTGGTCATAAATGCGCCATTTTAACGCTGGTAAAAAAATTGATTGTAGAAAATTCGTTGTCTTCGTGTCCCGGCGCGGAGCCGAAACATATCCCCCTCCCCTTCCGGGAGTCCGGAGGGGGGGGGGAAATGTCATCCGCCAGTCCGGTCACCGAACCGGCCGGACCGCAGACTATTCGTAGAAATCGTCTGCAAGATCGTTCGTCTTCGAACCCGAATACTTGGCAGCCTTGCCCCGGAATTCGATGGTCAGGGTGTTTTCGGTTCCGGACTTATCGTCGCTCCAGGAATCGAACGCGCCGTAATCCAATATGACGAGCGAAACCTGCCAGGTCTTGTCCGCGTTGCGTATGGCGGTAACCTTGGCCATATCGGGACACAATTTCGTAGTCATGCCCCATTGCGTATAGGTGTCCCCGTAACCGATGGAGCCGCGGGCCAGGTAGTCCATGGAGGTATCGTAATAGAAATTCCAGTGGGATTTCGTATTGTCGAAATCGGTCAGGTCGCACTCCTTGCCGGCATCGACTATCGCAGCAGGCAGGATCAGTTGCGGATTGGCCCACTTGTCCTCGACGGACGAACCTTCCGCCCCCGTACAGAAGTAGAAGTAATAGGCATCGAACGTCGCGCCGCCGTATTCTTCGCCTCCGTTCCAGCGATAGCCTTTTTCCAGCCGGACCTCCATCCGGTCCAGGGTCTTGTCGGTCCATCCTTCGGGTTCTTTGTTGTCCTTGGCACGGATCTGAATGCTCGGCTCGAACGGTTTGACAGGCTTCAGTTTGTCTTCATCCATCGCGTCGGCCGTCGCAGCCGTCGGCACGCCGTAGTATTCGGCTTCGACCCCGATGCCGTTTTTCAGCGTCAGGCTTACCCGCAGATAGATCTCCTTGCCGCCGGCGGGATTGGGACGGGTCTCGATCGTACCGGTCAGTCCGGCATCCTCGCCGTAGTAGGTCTGATAGGTCTTGTGGTCGTAGAGCCGGAACCAGTAATCGGAGGTCTGCGCCGCGACGTCGATCACGCCGTCGAACTTGGCAGCCAGCACCCGCACATACGCAGCCCAATGACCTTTGGCGAGATCGGCCGGGGCTGCGGCCGTTTCGGCATCGCCCAAAGCGAATACGTAGCTGCCGACCTGCGGCTCCTGCGAGAAGAGCACGGCGATCGGGGCCTCGGCTGCGGCCGCAGCCTCGCCGCCGGATGCCGGCTCCGTCACCTTGATCGTATTGGTGGCCGCATAGCCTCCGGCGAACGTGCCTTCGTAGGCGGCACGCAGGCGTTTCCCGTCTTTCGAAGCGTCGAGCGCGACGACGAGCCCTTCGATCGTGCCGAATTTGTCCGTCAGGTACTTCGCCGTCAGCGTTCCGGTCGTCCCGGCGCCCGTCGCGAATTCGCCGCAGCGAATCCGCACCTTCGCGGGATCGGCCGTCGCGAGGTCGATTTCCGCCGTTCCGAACAGCTCCTCGGCGAGCAGAATCTCCACGCCCGCAGCCCCCTCCTCGGGAGCGGTCAGGCCCTCTTGCTCGTAGAGGCAGAAGCGGCGGTTGCCTTCGCGGACGTTGCGCCACTCGACGACGCTTCCGACGGCGGCGATCCGATTGTCGATCTCGTATTGGTTCGTCAGTTCGACGTCACGCTCCTCCGTACAGGTATTCTGGTAGCGGGCGAGCAGCGTCTTGCCGCTCTTCAATTCGACGCAGGTGTAAAGATTGAGCCGGGTCTCCGTCACCAGATCGACGGAAAGCTCCACGCTTGCGACGTCGTTCATCGTCGTCTTTTTCACCGAAATATCCTTGTATTCGATTTCGAACGGATCGGCGGCCGTGTTCACGCTGCCCTCGGGATTGTCCACCTTCACGCGCAGATAATCGTCGGCCTGTTCCATCTGTTCGGCATTGATAAGCCCCTCGGTCGGCGAGAGGTAAAAGGTGTGGCTGCCGTCTTCTTCAACGACATAGATCGCCGACTTGATGCCGACGAGGTCGCCTCCGTCGTACTGGAGTTGGTCGGTCAGTTTTACGGGCGGCTTCTTTCCGGGATCGTCGTCGGGATCGTCGTCATCGCATGCGCCCAGCATGGTTGCCGATGCGAGCATCGCGCACGCCAGCGCGCGCAGTCTGTAATGGGTCGAGTTTTTCATAGCGATTGTTTTTAATAGCGCGGGGTTCGGGAAAACCCCGCGCTATCCGGTTTCACTTTGTCATTCGGTCATTCCGGCCTTTCGGAACATGACGTCCGGCAGTTTTTCGGCCAGACGGCTCATCGAGACCTTCGGAGCCGGCAGGCGGCGGAGCAGCCTGGGCGGTTCGAGATGATCCTTCTCTGCCGCAGCACGCCCCGTTTGGCTTACGACAGGGCCTTCCCACGTTCCGCGCACATGATGCTTGCGCACGCAGATGCCGTCGAACTCGAACCGGTACCAGTTCTCCTTGCCTTCGCCCTCGACCTTGGTGATCGTAACCTGACCGTCGTAGAGCAGGGCGTGTCCGTCCATGTATTCGAAGATCTTGTTGTCATCTCCCCACATCGAATAAGTCTGGTGCATCCACCGGCTGCCATGCAGACCGCCGTCCAGCATAATGCCGCGCATCATGACGCCGGGTTTGATGTATGCCGGCCAGCGCTGTTCGGTCACCTCGTAGGTTCCCGGAGTGATTTCGTTCTCCTTGCCCGGCTCGGTGGTAAGTTCCACACGGACGATGTCACCGCCCGGCTCGCGATCCACGAAGTCTTCGAGATGGTCTCCTACCCATTCGATACCGATATTGATGAATTGCAGACCGCATCCGTAGGAACTGATCGGTTTGTAGCCGATGCCTTGGATATAGACCTGATCCGAAGTATAGTAATGCGCCTTTTTGATCTTCGACAGATCCATGTCGTAGTCACGCTCGAGCGTCGAGGTGCCGTCGTCATCGGACTTGTCGTCGGATGCGTCGGTGATCGGAATGACTCCGGTGTACGAGCCCTTGAGGGTAAAGCCGTCCTTCGAGGTGAGGTTGAACTCGATCTTGTATACCGGTTCTATTTTGCCGTCTTCGCCTTGGGCCGTACCGGCGGCCTCGATCTTGATGATGCCCTCCTTTCCGTAGGAAAATTGTCCGAAAGAGGTTCCGTCGTCCAACTGGACATAAGTGCCGAGCGGGAATACCAGCCCCTCCATCGGAATTTCCACGGCGGGCATCCACGACCCCCATTGGAACGAGGTGTTGGCCAGATATTCGTGGGGCTTGATCACGGCTTCCTTCGGATTGCCGAACAGGTCGTTGAATACGACGAGCGCAGCGGCGAGACCGCCCTGCCCCTCCTCCGTGTCGTAGGTTTCGTCGTAAATGTTGATCTGCATCATGCCGGTACCTGCTTCGAGCATGTTGCCGTAATAGGTCGCGGTGGCGCTGAATCCGACCACTTCCACGTCGCGTCCGATCTGCGGCAGGTAGAAGCCGCCGTCCTCCGGCTGATCGACGATCTGGAGCTGTCCCTCGTAGACGATGCTCTTTTCGGAACCGTCCGTATCGACGAAACGAAGCGAAACGCTCCAGACGTCACCCTCGCGGGAGACTTTCAACGGCTCTCCCGAAACCAGCGACAACTGGGTCTTATTGCCTTCGGCGTCGATATACTGAACACCGGTATATTGGGACGTGAACGTGTGATCCTCGTTGAGCTGGCTGGCCATATATTCACCCTCGGGAAGCGTGTAGGCATCTTCGCCCGGAACCGCATAGAGGTCGGCCACGAAAAGGTAACCCGCCTCTTTGAGCGTCACCCGCCCTTTGGATACGGTATGCTCGGCATCCGTGAAGGCCATATAATAGTTGTGCGACTCCACGCCCTTGACCGGGCCGAGGTACCACGACAGCGGAACTTTATCCAGCACCACCTTGTCTGCGTCGTCTCCCTCCTCCGAAGCGTCGGAATTCTTGCACGGTCCGTAATAGGCGACCGTCAGCGTTTTGCCGCCGGTTTCGATTTCGGCGGAAATGCGGGCGACGCGGGCCGAGAGGAACTCGACCGAGAGAACCGCTTTCGAGGCTTCCCCGACGTTCGAGGAGTTCACGTCGATCTCCCCATAGACGATTCCGTTGCCGGCAGCCGTAAGATCGACGGCTCCGGAAGGCTGTTTGACGGTGATCTTCACGGCATCGTCGGCGATCAGCATGCCGTCCGCATCCACGAGCCCTGCCGTCGGCGAGAGATAGATCGTATAGACAGGGGCGGCTTCCGGAACATCCGCCTTTTCGCCGTTTCCGGGAGTCTCGACCGTATAGACGGCGGATTTGATTTCCCGCACGACACCGTTGCAGATCAGGGCATTCCCGCTTTCCGGCATATCGGGGTCGCCGGATGAGGACGAGTCGTCGTCCGAGCATGAACTCAGCGCGACGGCTCCTGCCATGCAAAGCATGATCAGAAAGAATGGGTACAGTTTTTTCATAGGATGAGATTTAATGAACCGGCTTCCCGGCTTGGTTTTGCGAATGGAATGCACCGAACTCGACGCCATCTTTGAATGGGTTTTACCATTTTACATTCGGAACCCTGAGCGGATTCCGGAAAAAATTACTTATTCGAGTTTTCGGGATTTTTTCAGCTCGGCACGAGAACGGCGCCAAGGAAAAATCCCCCCCCCTCGCGATTTGACGAGGAAAGAGGATTCTCTCAATAACAAAAGTAACAAAAAGTTTCTATTTTGATTCATTTTCGGCGATTTTTTAATCAGGAAGATGAAAAAAGATACTGTTCGTCGGTGAAATTCAGGCGGTAGGATTTACTCTCGCGTGCAAATTTTTTCCCGGATTTCCAGGGCGGGACGGATTCCGGAAAGACGGCCGCACGAACGGATCGTGCTTCGGGAACGGGGCCTCCCGGCCGTTTCCCAAACGAACCGGCTCCCGAACCCTTGCCCCCCCGACATGTCCCGCCCGGAACGGACCGTCCCCCTTCCGAAACACTCCGGCCCGACCTCACTCCGGCCCGAAACACCCCGGTCCGAAACACCCCGGTCCGAAACGAAACGCCCCCGTCGCAATCGTTGCGACGGGGGCGTTATCCCTATGCGGAACGGGAAGGTTCCGCAAATCCTATTTCTTCGAATTCTTCGCGCGCTGCATGGCTTCCTGCTGGCGCATCAGCTCTTCGTAGCGCTGCTGGAACTTCGACTTCCGGCCTTTCGATTTCCGCGCGGCGTTGGCCTGCATGATGGCCTGAATCTTCGAATCGTCCACCATGCGCCGGATCACGAGCGTCTGGCCGATGGTGAGCAGGTTCGACAGCAGGTAGTAGTAGCACAGACCGCTGGCGTAGCTGTTGAACCACAGGAGCAGCATGACGGGCATCATATAGACCATCATGAATTTCATGCCGGCCATCTGGGGCTGCGCCGAAGCCGTCTGCTGGTAGTTGTAATACGAATAGACGAACATCGACAGGGCCATCAGCAGCGCGAACAGGCTCACGTGGTCGCCGTAGAACGGAATCGAGAAGGGCAGGTTCAGCACGCTGTCGTACGACGACAGGTCGTCGGCCCAGAGGAACGACTGGTCGCGCAGCTCGATCGACGCCGGGAAGAACCGGAACACGGCGATCAGAATCGGCATCTGGATCAGCAGCGGAATGCAGCCGCCCATCGGGTTGATCCCGGCCTTTTTGTAGAGCTCCATCGTCGCCTGCTGGCGCTTCATGGCATCCTCCTGCTTGGGGTACTTCTTCGCCAGCTCATCGACCTGCGGTTTGATCAGCCGCATCTTGGCCATCGAAACGTAACTCTTGTAGGTCAGCGGCGAGATCACCAGCCGGATCAGCACGGCCAGGATCAGGATGACGATGCCGAAGCTCGGAATGTAGTTGCGCAGGAAGTCGAAGACCGGAATCACGCACCAGCGGTTCACCCAGCCGAAGATGCCCCAGCCGAGCGGAATCAGACGCTCCATGTGCAGGTCGTCCCCCTCCGAAAGGCTCACCTTCTTGAGGATCGAGTACTTGTTGGGACCGAAGTAGAAGGCGAAATCATACCCTTCGGTCTGCGGCGTGTAGGGCACGGTCATCCGCGCCGTGAAATCCTTCACGTAGCCCGAACCGGGATGCGCCGTCGAGAAGCCCAGATCGGCATACGAGACGTTCTCCGGGGCGATGAACACCGACGAGAAGAACTGCTGCTTGAAGGCCACCCAGTTGAGCGACGAGGTCACCTCCTTCGACTTCTCCTCCTCGCTCATGCCCAGCTCCTCGACCGACTTCTCGCCCGGGAAACGGTAGGCCACCGTGGTATACATGTTCTCGTTCTTGAAGCCCTTCTCGTTCTGGTAGGAGGTGTTCGACCAGTCGATCTGTATCTGGGTCTGGTTGGCCATCTCGCGGGCCATGTTCACCAGCCGGACGTCGAACCCCACCAGATAGTCGCGCTCGGGCGACGCCGTGTCGTAGATCGTATAGCGGTACTCGAGGCTCGCATCCCCCGACACCGGGAGGCGCATGACGACCACCTGTTCGCCCTCCGGGCCTTCGGCGACCGGCTCGGCCTCGAAAACGTAGTCGAGCGTATTGACATCGACGTTGCGCAGGCCGTTCTTCACGTAGAAGGTCATGCCGAAACGCGCCGTGGCGGGGTCCATCATCTCGACCGGACGGCCCTCCTCGCCGCGGGGGGCATAGCGCTTGTAATCCTTCAGCGTCACGCCCGTCACCTGGCCGCCGCGCGTCGAGAAACGCACCGCCATCACGTCGTTCTCCACCGTGAACTCCTCCGCTTCGGCCTCACGGGCCGCAGCGAGCGTCGCGCCCAGCGCCTCCACCTGACGTTCGCGCACGGCGGCGGCCGCCACCGAATCCGCCGCGGCAACCGCCTCTCCGGCGGCGGGCGCCGTCACGGCCGCGGCCGCGGCCAGCGAATCCTGATAGGCCTGCCACCGGGCCATCTCCTGCTGGTATTTCTCCTGTTCCTTCGTATTCATATAGGCGAAGCCCAGAAAGAGCACCGCCACTACGGCAATTCCGATAATTGATTTTTTATCCATCTAACCAAATAAAATCGCTCTTCGTTGTCCTGCTTTTTGTTTTCCGGTCTCCGGGCCGCTATTTCCGCTCCTCCGCACAGGCGAGCGCGGCCTTCACGAAGGCCACGAACAGCGGCGAGGGACTCAGCACGGTGCTCTTGTACTCGGGGTGGTACTGCGTACCCACGAACCACGGGTGGTTCTCGATCTCGACGACCTCCACCAGATTCGTGTCGGGATTGACACCCACGGCCTTCATCCCGGCCGCCTCGAACTGCGCGAGGTAGTCGTTGTTGAACTCGTAACGGTGGCGGTGGCGCTCCGAAATGTTGAGCCGGCCATAGGCCGCGGCCACCTTCGACCCCTTGCGGAGCGTACAGGGATAGGCCCCCAGACGCATCGTGCCGCCCTTGGCCGTGATACCCTTCTGCTCCTCCATCAGGTCGATCACCGGATGGGGCGTCTGCTCCATTTCGCTCGAATTGGCGTCGGCGATTCCCAGCACGTTGCGGGCGAACTCGATCACGGCGCACTGCATGCCGAGGCAGATGCCGAGGAACGGGATGCCGTTCTCGCGTGCGAAACGCACGGCCTCGATCTTGCCCTCGATGCCGCGGTTTCCGAATCCGGGAGCCACCAGGATCCCGGCCATCCGGCCCAACTGCGCGGCCACGTTCGACGCGTCGATCTTCTCCGAATTCACGTAGCGCAGCTTCACCTTGCAGTCGTTCACCGCCCCGGCGTGCACGAACGATTCGCAGATCGACTTGTAGGCGTCGGGCAGCTCGGTGTATTTGCCCACCAGCGCGATCTCGATCGTCTTCGCCGGATGCTTGATCTTCTCGACCAGCGCCGTCCAGGCGGCCATGTCCGGCTCCTTGTCGGCCGGCAGGTCCAGCTTGGCGAGCACCACTTCGTCCAGATGCTGCTCGTGCATCTTCATCGGCACTTCGTAGATCGTCGGCACGTCGATCGACTCCATCACGGCGTTGGCGTCCACGTTGCAGAACAGCGCCACCTTGCGCTTGATGCCCAGCGTCAGCGGATGCTCCGTGCGCAGCACCAGAATATCGGGCTGCAATCCGTTCTCCAGCAGCGCCTTCACGGAGTGCTGCGTGGGCTTGGTCTTCAGTTCGCCCGACGCGGCCATGTAGGGGATGAGCGTCAGGTGCACCAGCGCCGTGTTCCTGTACCCGAGCGAATAGCGCAGCTGACGCACCGACTCGATGAAGGGCAGCGACTCGATGTCGCCCACCGTACCTCCGATCTCGGTGATAATCACGTCGTATTTCTTGGTCTGCCCCAGCAGTTGAATGCGCCGCTTGATCTCGTCGGTGATGTGCGGAATGACCTGCACGGTCTTGCCCAGGTACTCGCCCTTGCGCTCCTTCTCGATGACGCTCTTGTAGATCTTGCCCGTCGTGACGTTGTTGGCTTTCGACGTGGGGTGGTTCGTAAAGCGCTCGTAGTGGCCCAGGTCGAGGTCCGTCTCGGCGCCGTCCTCCGTCACGTAGCACTCGCCGTGCTCGTAGGGATTCAGCGTTCCCGGATCGACGTTGATGTAGGGGTCGAGCTTCTGGATGGTCACCGAATAGCCGCGCGCCTGCAACAGCCGTGCGATCGAAGCCGAAATGATACCCTTGCCGAGCGACGACGCCACGCCGCCCGTCACGAATATGTACTTGGGTTTGGAGAGTTTCATGCTGTACTCTTAAAATATTTTAGTATCTGTCTTTTCCTGATGCCGTCAGGCCTTCTCCTGCCCGCCGGCGTCGCTCTCCGCCTGCCGGTCGATCAGTTTCACCTTCTCGATCGTGGCGGCCAGCTCCTCGCGGGCCCGGTCGATCTTCGCCCGCACCTCGGCGATCAGCGCTTCGGCGTTCTTCGACTTGGCGAAGAAGCCCACGTTGTTCTCCAGCAGAGCGATCTCCTGCTCGATCTGCCGCACCTTGTTGTAAAGGCGCTCGCGCTCCGAGCGCAGGCGGCGGTCCCCCGAGGCCTTCAGCGAGGAGACCTTCTCGCGGAAACGGGTCATCGAACGGTCGCGCTCCGAGCCGCGCAGCGTCGCGAACAGCTCATCGACGGCCGCCTTGTAGCGCTTCTGCACCGCCTCCTTCTGGCGGATGGGCACGAATCCGATCTCGCCCCAGCGGCGCTGGAAATCCCGGATCACCTCGTAGCCGCCGGCCCTGACGTCCGCCGCGGCCATCTCGTCGAGCAGCGCCAGCTTGCGGCGCAGGTTCTCCTCGTGCTCGCCGTCCACGCCGGCGAAATGCGCGCTCTTGCGCTCGAAGAAGCGGTCGCATGCCGCGCGGAACCGTTTCCACACGGCATCGGAATGCCGACGCGACACGGCGCCGATCTGTTTCCAGCGGGCCTGCAAGGCGATCAGCTCGTCGGTGGCCTTCTTCCACTCCTCGCTCTGCATCAGCGACTCGGCAGCCTCGCACAGCTCGGTCTTGAGCTGCAGGTTGTGCTCCATCTCGGCCTTCACCCCGGCATAGAACTGCCGCTTGGCCTCGAAGAAGCGGTCGCACGCCGCACGGAACCGTTCGTAAATGCGGTTGTTATCCTTTTTCGGGGCGAACCCGATCGTCTTCCATGTCTTCTGTATCTCGAGCAGCCGATCGCTCGCCCGGTTCCACTCCTTGCGCGCGGTGAAAGGCTGCGCGGCCAGCTCCTCCGTGGCTTCGCACAGCCCGGTCTTCAGCTCGAGGTTCCTGACCTGCTCGGCCTTCAGCGCCTCGAAATGCTCCTGATGCTGCTTGTTGATGCGGCTCGAAGCGGCCTTGAACCGCTCCCACAGCGCCTCCTTGTATTCGTTGGCCACGGGACCCGTCTCGCGCCATTCGTCGTGGAGCTTCTGCAACTTGTGGAACGCCTCCACCACCGACGGCTCCAGCACCAGCGCCTCGGCCTGCTCGCAGAGGGCGAGTTTCTGCTCGTAGTTCTTCTTCAGGTCCAGATCGCGCAGCTCCTTGTTGATCTTGATGAAGTTGTAGAAATTCTCGACATGCAGGTTGTAGGTCTCCCACAGGTCCTTGACATGCTGCTGGGGCACGATGCCCGTCTCCTTCCAGCGCTGCTGCAACTCGCGGAATTTCGTGAAGGTATGGTTCAGCGTCTCGTCCGAATCGACCAGTTCCTTGAGCTCCTCGATGATCCCGAGTTTCGTCGCGAGGTTCTTCTCCTTCTCGGCCTCCAGCCCGGCGATGAACTCGTCGCGGCGGCGGCGGTACTCCCTGAACAGCTCCTTGAGCTGCACCTCGGCGCCGTCCACGGCGGGCGAGAACTCCTCCTCGGCGCCCCCCTCCTCAATGAAGCGGCGGCGCGCAGCCTCCACCTCGGCGCGGCGCAGCCGGTAGAAGGCGATCTTCAGCGCCTCCACGTCGCGCCGCAACGCCTGCACGGGCTGCTCCCCGAGCATCTTCCCGAACAGGGCCACCAGCTCCTCCTTGCTCTTTCCGACGAAACGGTCCTCGGCCGCGGGAGCCTCCGCCGCCAGCCGTTCGGCGGCCTCCTCCTCGGCCGTGGCCTCGTCCAGTTCGAGCCCGGCGCTCCGGGCCGCCAGCGCGGCGTCCTCGTCCGAAAAGTCCACCTGCACCTCCTCGGGCGCATCCTCCTCCTGCGGAGCTTCCACGGGCTCCGCCGCCGCCCTGATGCGGGCACGGCGCGGACGCGGCGCATCCTCCTGCCGCACGGCCTCCCTGGCGGGAACCTCTCCGGCGACCTCTTCGGCGGCAGTCTCCGTCACGGAATCTCCGGCAGCGGTCTCCCCGGCGGCATCCGTCCCGGATTCTGCGCCGGCGGCCTCCGCGACAGGGGGTTCCGCCGCAGCGGGCATTTCGGGATCGGCGACGCCGTCGGTCGCCTCGCAGGCAGCGATCACATCTTCAGCCGCAGGGCTGATTTGCTCCTCGGAAGCAGGAAGGTTCGGTTTTTCAGTAGCCATTTCAGTACGCGTTTTCTTGCCCGCCGCGAAGCGGGAGTACATAAATCCCGCAAATATACTTATTTTTCCCGGTACGCCGAAGGTTTTAGCGGGAAATTTGCTATCTTCGCGGAAAGATAATCCGGGCCTCCGTCCGAAGGACGCCCCCATCGGAAAACCGACACATGAGCCATCGCATCCTGCTGGTGGACGACGAGGTGGACATCCTCGAATTCGTCCGTTACAACCTCGTCCGCGAAGGGTACGAGGTCTATACGGCCCAGAACGGCGCCGAAGCGCTGCAACGGGCCGCCGCCTGCCGTCCGCACCTGATTCTGCTGGATATGATGATGCCCGTGATGGACGGCGTGGAGACCTGCCGCGCCATCCGCCGCGACCCCCGGCTGCGCGACACGATGATCGTCTTCCTCTCGGCACTGGGCGAAGAGGAGCAGCAGCTCGCCGGCTTCGGCGTCGGAGCCGACGACTACCTCACCAAACCGATCAAGATGAAGCTGCTCGTAAGCCGCGTGCAGGCCATTCTCAAACGCATCGACGCCGACGACACTCCCGCCGCGCCGGACAGCGCGCAGACAGGAATCACGGTGGACCGCGAACGCCACACGGTGCTCTGCGACGGCCGCGAAATCACCCTGCCGCGCAAGGAGTTCGCCCTGCTGGAGCTGCTCTGCGCCGCCCCGGGAAGGCTCGTTTCGCGCGAGGAGATCTACGCCCGGATCTGGGGCTCGGAGGTGGTCGTGGGCGACCGTACGATCGACGTGCATATCCGCAAGCTCCGCCAGAAGATCGGCGAGCGGCGCATCGTCACGGTCAAGGGCATGGGTTACAAATACGAGCCGTAATCCCGCCGCACCCGGGAAACCGTCCCCGGAAGCGCACCGGCAATATCCCGCCCGGGTCGTCCCGAAGCCCCTGCCCGGAACCGTATCCGCTCCCCGCAGCCGGTCCCGCGCGGCCTCCGATTCTCCGACGCCGCGCCCATTCCGACAAAATTCCCGAAAAATTCGGCAGGCATCATAACAATCCGTAATCATTTTTTATCTAAATTTGCATATTCGCAGAAATATACATATATTTAACTTATGATTCGTGAACTCATCGCCGTAGGAATCGGGGGCGCCGCCGGAAGCGCCGCCCGCTACGCGATCTCCTGCTGGATGCTGGCCGGGCACACGCTGCTGGGCTTTCCCGCCGGGACGTTCGCCGTCAATGCCGCGGGGTCGCTGCTGATCGGCATTCTGCTCGAAAGCCTTTCGTCCGCCGCGGCCGGATGGCTGCTCGTCACGGGGTTCTGCGGCGGGTTCACCACCTTTTCGACCTTTTCGGCCGACGCCGTCCGCCTGCTCCGCGCCGGGGACTACGGCCCCGCCGCCGCATACATCGTCCTGAGCGCCGCGGTCTGCATCGCGTTCGCCGCGCTGGGCATGTGGATCGGCCACCTGTCACGCAATTAACTCAAAAAACCGCATAGAGAAAAATGGTAATTCTGGTACTGAACTGCGGCTCGTCGTCGATCAAATATCAGGTCATCGACATGGAGGCCGCCTCGAGCAAAGTGCTCGCAAAGGGAATCGTGGAACGCATCGGACTGGCCGAGGGCGATCTGGTGCACAAACCCGTCGGCAAGGAGCGGTTCGAACTGCGGCAGCCGATTCCCGACCACACGACCGGCATCCGTCTGGTGCTCGACGCCCTGACGGATCCTGCGCACGGCGTGATCCGCTCGCTGGACGAGGTGAAGGCCGTCGGCCACCGCGTCGCCCACGGCGGCGAATTTTTCCCCGAAAGCTGCCTGGTCACCGAGGAGGTCAAGGAGAAGATCCGCTCGCTGTTCGAGATCGCCCCGCTGCACAACCCCGCCAACCTCGAGGGCGTGCTCTCGATCGAGAAGGTGCTGCCGGGCGTGCCGCAGGTCACGGTCTTCGACACGTCGTTCCACCAGACCATCCCGGCCGTCAATTACATGTACGCCCTGCCCCACGCCTACTACGACAAGTACCGCGTGCGCAAATACGGTTTCCACGGCACGAGCCACCGCTACGTGGCCCGCGTGGGCGCCGAACTGGCCGGGCTGGACTTCCTCCGCTCGAAAATCATCACCTGCCACATCGGCAACGGCGCGTCGGTGACGGCCGTGCTCGACGGCAAGTCCTTCGATACGTCGATGGGCTTCTCGCCGCTCGACGGGCTGGTGATGGGCACGCGCTGCGGACAGGTGGACGCCAGCGCCGTCACCTACATCGGCGAAAAGGAGGGCATGTCCTACGCCGAGCTGAACGACATGATGAACAAGCGTTCGGGCGTGCTGGGGCTCACGGACCTCTCGAGCGACATGCGCGACATCGACCGCGCCTACGACGAGGGCGACCCGCGCGCGATTCTGGCCCGCGACATGCACTACGGCCGGATCAAGAAGTTCGTCGGACAGTACGCCGCCGAGATGGGCGGCGTCGATCTGATCGTCTTCACGGGCGGCGTGGGCGAGAACTCCGAGGAGATGCGCGAATCGGTCTGCTTGGGACTGGAGTTCATGGGCGTGAAGTTCGACCCCGCGGCCAACAAGGGCGCGCGCGGCGTGGACAAGCTGCTCTCGGCGCCCGACTCGCGCGTGAAGGTGGCCATGATCGCCACCGACGAAGAGCTGATGATCGCCACGGACACCTACAATCTGGTGAAATAAAACGCACACACGACAACAAATCAAACGACACAAAACTATGATTGAGCATCTTACGGAAATCGTCGAAGAGGCGAGAAAGAGAGGTAAAAAACGTCTTGCCGTAGCCTACGGGCAGGATTCGCATACGCTGGAGGCCGTCTATGAGGCCTACAAGGAGGGGCTGGTGGAGCCGACGCTCTACGGCGACAAGGCCACGATCGAACGGGTCTGCGAGGAGAACGGCCTCGACCTGAAGGCCTTCAACGTCGTGGACGAACCCAACGACGTGAAGTGCGTGCAGCAGGCCGTCGCCGCCGTGGTCGCCGGCAACGCCGACGTGCTGATGAAGGGGCTGGTCTCGACGGACAAGTACATGCGCGGCATCCTCAACAAGGAGGCCGGGCTGTTCCCCCCGAAAGGCGTGCTGAGCCACGTCTCGATCGTCGAGATGCCCTGCTACCACAAGCTGCTCGTCATCTCGGACGTCGCCGTGATTCCGCTGCCCGACTTCAAGCAGAAGACCGTGCAGATCGGCTACCTCGCCCGCACGGCCAACCTGCTGGGCATCAAGACGCCGAAAATCGCCTGCATCGCCCCCTCGGAGCAACTGCTCCCCAACGTCGTCTCCTCGACCGAAGGCGCGCTGCTGGCCAAGATGGCCGACCGCGGCCAGTTGGGCGACGTCGTCGTGGACGGTCCGCTGTCGCTCGACGTGGCGCTCTACAAGGAGGTGGCCGAACACAAGAAGGTACGGGGTTCGTCCGTCGCGGGCGATCCGGACTGCCTGCTCTTCCCCAATCTGGAGTCGGCCAACGTCTTCTTCAAGTCGGTGTCGCACCTCTGCGGCGGCGAACTCGCGGCCATGGTGATGGGCACGAAGGTTCCCTGCGTGCTCACCTCGCGCGGCGACACGAGCAAGACGAAACTCTACTCGATCGCCCTGGCCTGTCTGGCCGCCAGATAACCCCGAAACCGACCTGCTACTAACCTGAACCGAGAACTTTATGGGCTACAAAGTATTAGCGATAAATCCCGGCTCCACATCCACCAAGATCGCCCTCTACGACGACGAACGGCCCTTGCTGGAGGTGACCCTGCGCCACAAGACCGAAGAGATCGCGCAGTTTCCCGACATCATCAACCAGTTGGACTGGCGCCGGGGCCTGATCCTCACGGCGCTCCGCGAGAAGGAGTTCGACATCAAACAGCTCGCGGCCGTCATCGGCCGCGGCGGGCTGATCCGTCCGATCCCCGCGGGGGTTTACGAGGTCAATTCGCGGATGCGGTACGACCTGCGGAACGCCCAGATGAAGCACGCCTGCAACCTCGGAGGGCTGCTGGCGGCGCAGATCGCCCACATGGCGGGCGTGAAGGCCTACATAGCCGATCCGCCCGTGGTGGACGAGATGGACGACGCGGCCCGCATCACGGGCATGCCCATGTGCCCGCGCAAGCCGATCTTCCACGCCTTGAACCAGAAAGCCACGGCACGCCTGCACTGCGACCGCGCGGGACTGGTTTACGAACAGGCGAACCTGATCGTCGCCCACATGGGCGGCGGCATTTCGGTCGCGGCCCACAAGCAGGGCCGGATCGTGGACGTGAACAACGCCCTGGACGGCGACGGCCCCTTCGCCCCCGACCGCGCGGGAAGCATCCCCTCGAGCGAGCTCATCAAGGTCTGCTTCTCGGGGCAGTACACCCGCGAGGAGCTGCTCAAGTTCGTCTCCAGCAAGGGCGGCCTCGTGGCCTACCTGGGAACGAACTCCGTCATGGAGGTCATGGGACGCATCGCCGAGGGCGACCAGCGGGCGCAGAAGGTGCTCGACGCCATGTGCTACAACATCGCCAAACAGATCGGCGCCATGGCCGCTGCGCTTTCGGGCCGGGTGGACGGGATCCTGCTCACGGGCGGCATCGCCTACAACGAGCCGGTCACCGACTACCTCCGCGACCGCTGCGGATTCATCGCCCCGGTCACGGTTTACCCCGGCGAGAACGAGCTGGAGGCATTGGTGGCCAACGCTCTCGTCGTCCTGCGGGGCTCCGTAGAGCCGAAGGTTTACGCATAGCGGCCGAATCTCCTTCCGGCGACGGTTCCGATACATTCATCCGAAACGAAAGCAGGCTGTCCTCAACGGGCAGCCTGCTTTTTCAACAGGGAGACCACCTGCCGGAAAGCTTCCAGCCGGAAGAGCAGCGAAACGAGCAGGTAGCTCGCGCAGCCCGCCGCGACCTCCGCCGCGACCCGCAGCAGCGCGTGCCCGGGAGGCATCGCCGCAGCCGTCAGCCGCACCACGGCGTACATCGCCGCGGAAGCCAGCGCCACGGGCAGCATGGTCCGGAGGAACCGCCCAACGGAGAGCGTCGTGAAGCGCAGCGTGGCCCAGAAATTGACGGCCATTTCGCAAAAGGCGATGACGACCAGCCCCCACACCACGGCCATCACGCTGCAAGGGATCGTCACGGCGAACACAGCCGTCATGACGAGCTTCTTGAGCACTTCGAGCCGGACGATCAGCGGCCCCCGGCTTTTGATCTTCAGCACGTTGTAGGCGATCATCCCCACCGAGTAGAACATTCCGGCCAGACACACCACCTCGAAATAGGGAACCGTCGGCCGCCACTTGTCCGTCAGCAGCGCGTCGAACAGGTCGCGGGCCACGGCCGACAGCCCCAGCAGTGCGGGAAACATCACGTAGGCCATGACCATCATCACCTGCCGGTAGCTCTCGGCGAACTTCGGGGCGTCGTCCCCGATCTTCGCCAGCGCGGGAAAGGTGACGCTCTGCACGGACTGCACGGCGGCCGTCGTGGGCATGTCCTTGAGCTTGACGGCCTGTTCGAAGACGCCGAGCGTCGCCGCCGGATAGAGCCTGCCGAAGAAAAACTGCGGCAGCTTGTTGTAGAGAGTCGAGATCAGGTCGGTCGCCATGAGGCTCATGCTGAACGGAGCCATCTCACGCAGGGGCGCGGCGCTGAACCGTCCCGAGGGATGCCAGTCGCTGAACCGCCACAACAGCGCGGCCCGCACGCCCATCGCCAGCAGCCGTTCGGCCACGAGGCTCCAGATGCCGCACCCGAGGGCCGCCAGCGCGACGGCTGCCAGTCCGCTCACGAAAGAGGAGAGGAAATTGACCTTCGAGAGCAGCGCGAAGCGGAACTGCCGCGTGAAGATGGCGTTCTGCACCGAGCAGAGCGACGAGAGGGGCAGCAGCAGCAGGAACACCGGCGCGATGCGGGCGATCTCCGGCATGCCGTAATAGCGCGCCGCAACGGGCGCCAGCAGCGCCAGCAGCACGTAGAGCGCCGACGAGAGGGCCATGTTGAAGACGAACACCGCCTTGTAGTCGCGCGGGCCGGGGTCCCGGCGGCGGATCAGGTTCTGCGAAAAACCGCTGTCGGCCACCACCATCGCCACGGCCGCCACGGCCGAGGGGATGGCGAAGCAGCCGAAGATTCGGGGCTCCAGCAGGTTCAGGATCACCAGCCGCACGGCCGTCATCGAGAGCATCGACCCGATCTTCTCGGCCATGCTCCACGCCACGCCGCGGGCCACCTGCTCTCTGAGCTGCTCCTCCAAGCCCCGCTCCGTTTATTTGTGCGCCTCGATCTCCGCGTTGCGCCGGCGGATGTTGCGCACGCTGGCGAACTCGATGTACGACGCGCCTCCGTCGGGCCCGAAGCTGCCGCCCACGATGGCCAGCAGATCGTCGTCCGCGAGTTTACGGTACTGGTCGAGGAACTCCAGCGCGTCGATCAGGAAGTGGTACTTGTCGCGCAACTCCTGATTGCGGAGAATCGGCACGACGCCGTACGAAAGCGCCAGGATGCGCTGCGCGTGAAGCTGGTAGCAGACGGCCATCACGGTCTTCCGGCCGCGGAACGCCGCCAGGTAACGCCCCGTGCGGCCCGTCTTGGTGTCGAGCACCACGTACTTCACCGGCAGGTTCGTCGAGGCGCGCACGGCCGAACGGGCCAACTGCGCCGTGATCTCGTGGTTCACCGAGACCATATCCATGTCGATCATCGGCTTGAAATGCGTCTCGTCGCGCTCGATCTCGCGGGCGATGCGGGCCATCGTCTCCACGGCCTCCACCGGATAGTCGCCCATGGCCGTCTCGTCGCTCAGCATCACGGCGTCCACGCGCTCGTAGATCGCGCTGGCCACGTCGCTCACCTCGGCGCGCGTCGGACGGGGCGACTTGACCATCGAATAGAGCATCTGCGTGGCGATGATCACCGGACGTTTGGCGCAGATGCACTTCTCGACGATGCGCCGCTGCGCGTTGGGAATCGCCTCGGCCGGCAGCTCCACGCCCAGGTCGCCGCGCGCCACCATGATGCCGTACGACGCTTCGATGATCTCGTCGATATTGTCCAGCCCCTCCTGGTTCTCGATCTTCGAAATGATCTTGATCTGGCTGCCGTGGGCGTCCAGGATCTCCTGCACGGCCCGGATGTCGCGCGCCGAGCGCACGAACGAATGGGCGATGAAATCGACGTCGTGGCGCACGGCCCACTCGATGAAGCGGCGGTCCTTCTCGGTCACCGACGGCAGATCGACCGAGACGCCCGGCACATTGACGCTCTTGCGCGAACGCATGGCGCCGCCCACGACGAACTCGCAGTCGAGCTCCGTGTCGCTCTTGCCCACGACACGTATCTCCAGCTCACCGTCGGCGATGAGCATCCGCGCCCCCACGGGAATGTCGCGCACGATCGTCGGGACATTCATGTACACCACCTTGCGCGTGGTCATGTCCGAACCGTCCGACCCGCGCACGGCGACCCGGTCGCCCGCACGGAAATGGATGCTGTTGCCGTATTCGTCGGCGATCGTCGTCACGCGGATCTCCGGCCCCTTGGTGTCGATCATGATCGGAATGGCCGGATTGACCTTGTGCACGATCTCCACGATGCGCGTGGCGCCCTCCTCGGTCACATGGGCCGAATTGACGCGGATCACGTCCATCCCCGCATCGAAAAGCTCCTTCACGAACTCCTCCGTGCAGCGGAAATCCGACATGGTCGCAACGATCTTCGTTTTTTTCATTCTATACATAGGAAATATCGTTATTTTGTGTTTCTCTCAATCGTCCGGATTCCTGCCCGTCCGTCCCGCGGGGCTGCCCTGCCCCGCCCCGTCCGCTCCGCCGGAAAAGCTACCGCTTTCCGCAGCCTCCCAGCAGGGCCTCGGCGCCGAGACGGTAGGAGTCCAGCCCGAAACCCATGATCGACCCCTTCACGACGGGGGCCAGCAGCGACACGTGCCGGAACTCCTCGCGGGCGAGAATCGACGAGATATGCACCTCCACGACCGGAACCGACACCGCCGCCACGGCATCCCGCAGCGCCACCGAAGTATGCGTGTATCCCCCGGCATTGAGCACCACGCCGTCGTAGCGTCCCTCGGCCCGTTGCAGGACGTCGATCAGCTCTCCCTCGACATTCGACTGGAAATACCCGAACTCCACGCCCTGAAAACCGGCCCGGAGCCGTTCCAGAAACTCTTCGAAGGTCTCCGTGCCGTACACCTCCGGATCGCGCCGTCCCTGCAAATTGAGGTTCGGGCCGTTGAGAATCAATATCTTCATATCCGCATCGTTTGCTTCGTGCGCCGCAGCGGACCCCGGTCCGCCGTTCGCGAGACAAAGATAGTGATAATTCCCGGAAAATTCGATACCTTTGTCCGACAGCTCCGCAACAATGACTGAATTCGGATTCATCGACTCGATCCGGCGGCTCTTCGCCGAACTCCCCGACAACGGCTTCGAGGGCATCGGCGACGACTGCGCCGTGCTGCCGCTCGGCGACGGAACGTCGCTGCTCTTCACCGCCGACCTGCTGACCGAGGGGGTGCACTTCCTGCGGGCCGCGACCTCGGCCCGCGAACTGGGCCGCAAATCGCTGGCCGTCAACCTGAGCGACATCGCGGCGATGGGCGCCCGTCCCGTCGCCACGCTGCTCTCCCTGGCGCTCCCCGCCGATGCGGAGGATGCCTGGACCGCGGAGTTCACGGAGGGATACCGCGAGCTGTCGGCCCGCTACGGCGCGGCGCTCGTCGGAGGCGACACGACCCGCTCGGCCGGGGGCATCACGATCAACGTCACGGCCATCGGCCGCGCCCCCGACGCACACGTCAAACGCCGCGACGCCGCCCGGGAGGGCGACATCGTCTTCGTCGCGGGCGAACTGGGGGCCTCGGGCGCCGGACTGCGGGACATTCTCGCCGGACGGTACGACACGCCGCTCGCCGCCGTGCACCGCAACCCGGAGCCGCAGGTCGGGGAGGGTGCATGGCTGGGCGCCCGAAGCGAGGTGCACGCCATGATGGACCTCTCGGACGGACTGGCTTCGGACCTCGGACACATCCTCGACCGTTCGTCGGCGGGTGCGGAGGTGGAGCTTTCGCTCATCCCCGTCGCCCCGGGGTCCGACCTGCGCACCGCCGCCTGCGGAGGCGAGGACTACAAGCTGCTCCTCACCGCCGATCCGTCCGCCGCCGACCGTCTGGCCGCCGACTACCTCGCCCGCTTCGGCTCGCCGCTCTATCCGCTGGGCCGCATCACCGCCCGCCCGGGCCTCGTCTGGCTCCGCGACGGGCGTCCCGAGCCGCTCGACTGGCACGGCTTCGAACACTTCTGATTCCGGCACGGAAACGGCGTCCGCACCCCGGTCCTCCGAAACCGGCCCCCTGAAAAAAAGAAAAACCGACGGGAATTTTCCCGCCGGAATCATTGAAACGCCTTGTCCGAAAACCGCTCCGCACGCCTTCATCCGCAAATCCGCCGGACGGACGGAAATCCGTCGGGAGAGGGAATAAACGCCCGCTACTCCTCGACGATATAGACGTGTTCGTCGCGCCGCTGCATGTGGTAATTCTCCCGGGCGTACTCCTCGAGGTAGTCGTCGTAACGCAGCTGCTCGACGAGCGCGCTGTCCTGCGCGATCCGCTCCCGGTAGAACAGCTCCTCGCGCAGCAGGGCGTTGATCTGCCCCTTGATCTTCACGGCGTGCAGCGCATTGCGCCCCACCACGAAAAGCGTGAGCACCACGATGATCGCCGTCGCCGCGATCCAGAACTTCCGGCCCGGTCGGATTTTCATAGGCGGATCAGGGAATGCGCATGTACTTGTGCGTCTGGATGGAGATGTTCCACTCCGGACGGGCCTTGACATACTCCACGATCGCGGGCATCACCCGTTCGGAGACGCTCCATTCGGGCTGGAGATACAGCCGGCAATGCCGCCCGACGCGCGCGGCGTTCCGCTCGGCCCACTCGAAATCGGCCTCCGATTCGACGATCACCTTCAGCTCGTGGGCCCTACCGTAGGCGTCGTCCAGCGGCGGCTGCCTGCGCTTGGGCGAAAGGCACACCCAGTCGAACACCCCGCTGAAGGGGTGCGAACCCGAGGTCTCCAGAAAGATTTCGAGCCCCCTCCGGCGCAACTCTCCGGTCAGGATTCCCAGCGGATAGATCAGCGGCTCGCCGCCGGTGATGACGATGGCCCGCGCGGCGCACGACGTGGCCCGGTCGATCACTGTCCCCACGTCGGTGGGCGGATAGAGCTTCGGATTCCACGTGTACTTGGCGTCGCACCAACTGCAACCCACGTCGCACCCGCCCAGACGGATGAAGTAGGCCGGCTTGCCGGCGTGGTAACCCTCGCCCTGGATCGTGTAGAAATCCTCGACGAGCGGCAACAGCCGCCCCCCGTCGAGCAGCGCGTTATCGGTTCCTGCGGCCATCACTCCGTCACGACGTAAATATCCTTCAGGCTGCGGCCCAACTGGTCGTAGTCGAGCCCGTAACCCACGATGAACTCGTTGCCGATCTCCATCGCGCGGTACTTGATCGGCACCTGCTTGCGGTACGATCCCGGCTTGAAGAAGAGCGTGCACACCTCGACGCTGGCCGGACGGCGGGCTTGCAGGTCGCGCATCATGTGCTCGATCGACTCGCCCGTATCGACGATATCCTCCACGACGATCACGTGCCGCCCCTCGATCGAGCCGTTCAGCCCGATGAGGCTCTTCACCTCCCCCGTCGAGCTGGTTCCCTCGTAGGAGGCCAGCTTCACGAACGAAAGTTCGTTGTTGAAGTCGATCTTCTTGATCAGATCGCTCATGAACATGAACGACCCGTTCAGCACGCCCACGAACAGCGGCGTCGGGCAGCCGGCGTAATCCGCATTGATGCGGTCGGCCACGGCCGTCACCGCCTCGTCGATCTTCTCGGCGGGAATCATGATCTTGAACTTCTTGTCGTGAAGTTTTATGATGTCCTTCATCGCAATTCGGGATTTGTGTTTAATTTTGCAAAAATAACGAATCTCGGACAACATTGCCAACGTTTCACGCAAAATAATCGCAAAAAGATGAAAACCCCGCATCTGCGGCCGCTCGTCCTGCCGCTCGTCCTGCTCCTGGCGGCCTGCGCCGCCCGCCCCGAAGATCCCGTGCACACGACGCTTTTCCGCCCGGGCGACCACGGCTCGAAGTACTACCGCATCCCGGCGCTCGCCACGACCGCCGAGGGTACGCTGCTGGCCGTGGCCGACCGCCGCAACGACTCGCAGGGCGACCTGCCGAACGCCATCGACCTCGTTGTGCGCCGCAGTACCGACAACGGCCGCACGTGGAGCGACCAGATTCCGATCGCCCTGCACACCGCCGAGACCGGATACGGCGACGCCGCGCTGGTCACCGACCGCACCTCGGGCGACATACTCTGCATCTTCGCCTCGGGTTGCGGACTATGGGCCTCGACGGCCGAACATCCGCTCGACATCAACGTTTCGCGCAGCCGCGACGACGGCCGCACGTGGAGCGCCCCGGAACGCATCACCCCGCAAATCTACGGCCCCGGCTGCGACAACCCCGCGGCGGACTCCCTCTCGGGACTTTTCGCCGCCTCGGGACGCGCCCTGCAACTCGCCGACGGCACGCTGCTGTTCGCCGCGGCCGCCCACCGGACGGGAACGAAATGGCCGCCGCTGTACAACTACGTCTGCCTCTCCGGGGACGGGGGCCGCACCTGGCGGCTGCTTCCCGCCGCAGCCTCCGACTGCGGCGACGAGGCCAAACTCGCGGAGCTGGCCGACGGCGGCTGGCTCATGAGCATCCGCAACCCCGACAAGGGCTGCCGCCGCTTCGCCGTTTCGCACGACCGGGGCGCGACATGGAGCCCCGTCGGCACGTGGTCCGACCTGCCCGATCCGGCCTGCAACGGCGACCTGCTGCGCTACTCGCTCCGCAGCGAAGGGGCCTCCCGCGACCGCCTGCTGCATTCGATTCCGGCCGACACGGCCGAGCGCCGCAACGTCTCCGTCGCCCTGAGTTACGACGAGGGCCGGACATGGCCCGTCCGCAAAACCGTCTGGGAAGGTCCCGCGGGCTACTCCTCGCTCACACGGCTCGCCGACGGCGGAATCGGCCTGCTCACCGAGGTCGGCGACTGGGATTCGGGCTTCGAGATCCGTTTCACCCGCCTCTCCATCGACTGGCTCACCGACGGAGCGGACGACGGACGGTAAACGGACGGCGGCGGTTTCCCGGCATCCCGACGCCCCGATCCGCCCCCCCGGCATGCAAACGCCCGGAGCTCTTTCGAAGAGCTCCGGGCGTCTTTTTCCCGTAAGGTTCCGCTGCTACACCAGCCCCGAGAAGCCCATGAAGGCCATGGCGAGGATGCTGGCCGTGATGAGCGCGATGGGAACGCCGCGGAACGCCGCGGGCACGTCCTCGAACTCGAGCCGTTCGCGGATACCCGCGAAGAGCACCAGCGCCAGGCCGAATCCCAGGGCCGTCGCGACGGAGTAGGTGACGCTTTGCAGGAGCGTGAACTCCTTCTGGATCATCAGAATCGCCACACCCAGCACGGCGCAGTTCGTCGTGATGAGCGGCAGGAAGATACCCAGCGCCTGATAGAGCGACGGGGACATCTTCTTGAGAATGATTTCGACCATCTGCACCAGCGCGGCGATCACGAGGATAAAGACGATGGTCTGCATGTACTCGATACCCAGCGGCACGAGGATATAGGTCTGGATCGGCCAGGCCACCACGGCCGTCAGCGCCATGACGAACGTCACGGCCGCGCCCATGCCGAGCGACGTCTCGACCTTCGACGACACGCCCAGGAAGGGACAGATGCCGAGAAACTGCGCCAGCACGACGTTATTGACGAAGATGGCGCCGATGATGATTGCGAAATAGGATATCTCCATGACTCTACTTCTTGACTAATTTGTTAAACAGGACCATCAGGTATCCGAGCGTGAGGAATCCGCCGGGAGCCAGCACGAACACCAGCGGCGTCAGGTCGGAAATGCCGAGATCGACCCCGAAGACGGCGCCGCTGCCCAGCACCTCGCGCACGGCTCCCATGACCGTGAGCGCCAGCGTGAAGCCCAGACCGATCCCTACGCCGTCGAGGATGGAATCCAGCGGCGAATTCTTCGATGCGAAAGCCTCGGCGCGTCCCAGAATGATGCAGTTCACCACGATCAGCGGGATGAAGACGCCCAGCGCGGCGTACAGCGCCGGCACGAAAGCCTCCATCAGCATCTGGATGATCGTCACGAACGAGGCGATCACCACGATAAAGGCCGGAATGCGGACCTTGTCCGGAATGATGTTCTTGATGAGCGAAATCACCAGATTCGACATGATCAGCACGGCGGTCGTCGCCAGCCCCATGCCCATGCCGTTCGCGGCCGACGTCGTCGTGCCGAGCGTGGGGCACATGCCCAGCACCAACACGAACGTGGGATTGTTCCGGACAATCCCGCTCAAAACTATCTGCAACTTATTCATTATGACCTCCTTCCTGAATCTGCGATTCGTTGGTTCCTACGGTCCCGGACTCTTCCTTACCTTCCGGGGCGGCCTGTGCCGAGGCCTCTCCGACCGCCGCGGCATCCCCGGCAGAGGCGGTCTGCGACGCCCCCGAAGCCACGTCCGAGGGCGCTTCGCCCGACGCCACGCTCCGGTAAGCCATCCACGCGCGGTTGATCGCATCGACATAGGCGCGCGAGGAGATCGTCGCCGCCGTCAGCGCATCCACGTCGCCGCCGTCCTTGCGAACGGCCAGTTTGCCGTCCACGAGTTTCTTCTCCTCCAGTTTCTGTCCTTTGACGCTCATCAGCAGCGGGTTGCCCTCGTCTGCCATCTTCGTGCCGAGGCCCGGCGTCTCGGACTGCTCCAGCACGTTGACGTTCACCACTTCGCCTTCGGGCGTGAATCCCACCATCAGGCGCACCACGCCGCTGAAACCCTGTTTGGTCATCGTCTGCACGGCATAGCCCGCCACGGCGCCGCCCTTCGTGGCGGTATAGACCGTGATCGGCATTTCGTCGATCGTCAGCTCCTCGCTCGTCGTCCCGTCGAAAGGCGGGAGGACCTCCGTGAGCGCCGCCTTCGTCGCGGCCTGCTTGGCCTGCGCGATCGGCTCCGCCGTAATCATGTTCACGACGCCCACCCCGGCCGAAGCCACGAGGGTGATGCCGAAGAGCACGGCGGTCATGTTCAAAAGCGTACTTTTCATACCTCGCACCTGCTTATTTCACGCCGAAGCGCTTGGGTTTGACATATTTGTTGATAAGAGGAACGCAGGCGTTCATGATCAGGATGGCGAACGACATGCCCTCGGGATAGGCTCCCCAGAGACGGATCAGCATCGTGATGACGCCGATTCCCGCAGCGAAGATCACCCCTCCGCGGACGGTCATCGGCGAGGTCGAATAGTCCGTCGCCATGAAGACCGCACCGAGAATCGCGCCGCCGGCCAGCACGTGGAACAGCGGCAGTTGCCAGAGCGCCGCACCCGTCATCCCCTTGCCCAGCGCATAGACGAAGGCGAACACGGCCATCGTCGCCAGCACCGTCACGGGGACATGCCACCGGATCACGCGCCGCCACAGCAGGTAGGCGAATCCCGCCAGCAGCGCCAGCGCGGCCACCTCGCCCAGCGAACCGGGCATGTTGCCCAGCAGCAGCTCCTGCACGCCCACCACATCGGCCGCCGCACCGTGCTTGACGGCCGCCAGCGGCGTCGCACCCGACAGCGCGTCGAACGCCCCGTTCACGGGCATCGGGAACGAAGTCATCTGCACGGGATAGGCGATCAGGAGAAAGACACGCCCCACCAGCGCCGGATTGAAGGGATTCTTGCCCAGCCCGCCGAAGGTCATCTTGCCGATGGCGATGGCCACGAAAGCGCCGATCACCACGATCCACCAGGGAATCGAGGCCGGGAGGTTGAAGGCCAGCAGCACGCCGGTCACCGCGGCCGACCCGTTGGAGACCGTCAGCGGGCCGCGGACCAGAAAGCGCTGGATCAGGTACTCGAACGCCACGCACGCCGCCACCGAGAGGGCCACGACGCGCAGCACGTCCATGCCGAAGACCACCGTCGAAACGACCAGCGCGGGCATCAGCGCCACGATGACGTCGCGCATGATCGAGGCGGTCGATTGCGCGGACTGCACGTGCGGCGCAGGAGCTACGATAAGTTTATTAGCCATAGATTATCCGTATTTTTTCGTTATCACTTCTTGGCCGCCGCAGCGCGTGCGCGGATCAGCCCCATGACGGTCTGCTTGCCCAGACGCACCCAGTCGAGCAGAGGCAGGTAGGCCGGGCAGGTCGCCTGGCAACTGCCGCACTCGATGCACGAGGTGATCATCCGCGCCTCCAGCTCGTCCCAGCCCTTCTTCTGCGTCATCTTCGAAAGGAAGTAGGGTTCGAGGCCCATCGGGCAGGCCTCCACGCACTTGGCGCACTTGATGCACTGCGAGGGTGCGCGGCGCACGGCATCGCGGCCCGAGAGGATCGTGATGCCCGAGCAGCCCTTCGTCACGGGCGACCCGAGATTGACCATCGCACGGCCCATCATCGGGCCGCCGTTGATCGCCTTCAGCTCGCCGTCGGGAAGTCCTCCGGCCGCCTCAACGAGCGTCATGACGGGCGTTCCCATGCGCGTCAGCAGGTTCTTCGGCTCCCTGAGCCCCTTGCCCGTGATCGTCACGACACGCTCGATGAGCGGCATGCGCTTCTGCACGGCCCGGTAAACGGCCACCGTCGTCGAGGCGTTGCACACCACGGCGCCCACGTCGATCGGCAGCGCCGGCGGAGGCGGGACCTGACGGCCCGTCACGGCCGCGATAAGCTGCTTCTCACCGCCCTGCGGATACTTCACCTGCAGGGGGACGATCTCGATGCCCTCGTATCCGGCGGACAGGCCGCGCAGATGCGCGATGGCGTCGGGCTTGTTGTTCTCGATACCGATATAGGCCTTACCGACGCCCACGGCCTTCATGAGGATCGTGACGCCGACGAGCAGCTCCTCGCCGTATTCGAGCATCGTGCGGTGATCCGACGTCAGATAGGGTTCGCACTCCACGCCGTTAATGATCACGCATTCGGCCTTCTTGCCGGGAGGAACCGAGAGTTTCACGTGCGTGGGGAACGTCGCGCCGCCCATGCCGACGATGCCGGCCTCCCTGATGCGGGCGACGATCTCCTGCGCCGAAAGCGAGCATTCGCGCACGAGCGTCTCCGAGCGGTCGATGCCCTCGGCCCACTCGTCGCCCTCGCGCCGGATCGTAATCATCATCTGGCGCAGCCCCTGCCCGTTGGGCTGGAGGTCCACGGCCGTCACCGTTCCCGACACCGGAGAGTGGATATTCGCCGACATGAAGCTGCCGGCCTCGGCGATGAGCTGTCCCGTGAGCACCCGGTCGCCTTTGGCGACCCTGGCCACGGCCGGCGCCCCGATATGCTGCGCGAGGGGGATCGTCACCGTCTCGGGCAGCGGAAGACGCTCGATCGGCCTGGCGCAGCTCAGTTTGTTTTCCGACGGATGCACTCCGCCCATTGGAAATGTCTTCATATCTCAATTGCTGTTTTTACGATTCTTTGGCGGGAGCGTCCGCGGCCGGCGCACCCTGCTTTTCAGCGGCCGCAGGCGCAGGTTCCGGATCCTTCTTCCCGGCCTTCGGAGCCGCCGCAGGCTTTGCAGGCGCAGGCTCCGCCGTCTGAACAGCCGCGGCCGGCTTCGGTGCGGCGGGCGTCTTCGGCGCCTTCGGCAGCGGCTCCATGCCCACCAGGCGGATCGCTCCGGTCGGACACTCGTTCACGCACTTGCGGCACAACTTACACTTCTGCGGGTCGATGTAGGCGAGGTTGTTCTCGACGGTGATGGCCCCGAAGGCGCACACCTTCTCGCACTTGCCGCAGCCGATGCAGCCCGCCTTGCAGGCCTTCATCACCGCCACGCCCTTCTCCTTCGACACGCACGACACATAGACCGCGCGGTTCTTGGGCCACTTCTTGCGCAGCTCGATAATCATGCGCGGACAGGCTTTCACGCAGGCGCCGCAGGCCGTGCACTTGTCGGGATCGACCTCCGGAAGCCCCGTCTGCGGGTTGATGCGGATGGCGTCGAACGCACAGGCCGCCACGCAGTCGCCGAATCCCAGACAGCCGAATGCGCAGGCCGTCTCGCCGACGTAGAGCGACGACGCCACGGCGCACGACCGCACGCCGTCGTACCCGTTCGTGCGGGGGCGCTTCTCGCATGTGCCGCCGCAGCGGACCGTCGCCACCTCGGGCTGCTTCTCGGCCGCGGCCTTGCCCAGATACGCCGCCACGGCCTTCATGCAGTCGCTGCCGCCCACCGGGCAGAACAGCGCCGAAATGTCGTCGCGTTTCACGAGCGCATCAGCCATGCCGCGGCATCCGGCGAATCCGCAGCCGCCGCAGTTCGCCCCGGGGAGCATCTTCTCCACCTCGTCGATGCGCGGGTCCTCCTCGACCCGGAATTTCCGGGCCACGAAGTAGAGCACCACGGCCGCGAGCACTCCCAACGCGCACAACGTCAGGATCGTGTAAAGTAATACTTCCATTTAGATTTTAGTTATTGTAAAATGAATTGTGTGTTCGATTCTCCGCCGGCAGAGCCACAGTACGACGTAGTAGAGCCCCACGCCGCCGAGCGCTGCGAGCGCGCTCGCCCCCTCGCTCCAGCCCAAAGCGGCATTCGCTGCGAAGAGCACGGCCAGCAGCACGGCCAGCGCACCGACATAAGCCAAGGCGACGGCACGCATCCCCGCGCTGCGGCGCACGCCGACCACGACCTGCTCGCCGGCGGCGTAATGCGGAGCATCGGCCGTCTTCACGGCGACGATCTTCTCCTGCGTCTCCGCCAGACCGCACGCCTGCCGGGCCCGGCACGCTCCGCAGGCGCTCCGGGAGGTGATTCTCACGTACACCGCATCGGGCGCCGTGCGTTCCACCACCCCGCTATGTTCGATCGGGCGCACCACGGCCTCAATCTCCGTATTTGTTCGTCAGGGGCATCAGCCGTTCGTGGCCGAACGAGCAGGAGGAAAGACGCAGCACGGGCGGGAACTGGTAGCGTTTCTTCTCGTTGCGCATGATCATCGAATGGATCTTCTCCACCACTTCGGCGTCGAAGCCCGCATTGACGATCTCCTCGCGGTGCTGCCCCTCCTCAATCATGCGGAACAGAATGACGTCCACCACCTCGTAGGGAGGCAGGATGTCGCTGTCCTTCTGCCCGGGGTGCAGCTCCGACGAAGGCTCCTTGGTCAGGATGCTTTCGGGAATCGGATTGCCCATCGTGCGGTTGATATAGCGCGCCACGTCGTACATTTCGCTTTTGTAGAGGTCGCCCGTGGGGCTGAACGCCCCGGCCGTGTCGCCGTAAAGCGTGCAGAGTCCCAGCGCGTTCTCGCTCTTGTTCGAGGAGTTGAGCAGGATATGCCCCGTCTTGTTCTGCAGGGCCATGAGCAGCACGGTGCGGATACGGGTCTGGATGTTCTCCTCGGTCGAGTCGAACTCCGTGCCGCCGATCACCGGCTTGAGCGTGTTCACCACGCTGGTGTAGATTTCCGAAATGGGAATGACGTTGTAACCGATGCCCAGGTTCGCGGCCAGCCGCTTGGCGTCCTCCACCGACTCGTCGGACGAAAAGGGCGAAGGCATGAGCAGCGCCCGGACATTCTCCGCCCCCAGCGCATCCACGGCGATCGAGGCCACCACGGCCGAGTCGATGCCGCCCGAAAGGCCGATCGAGGCTTTCTCGTAGCCGTTCTTGCGGAAGAAGTCGCGTACGCCGCAGCGGGCCGCCTCGTAGATCAGCCGCGTACGCTCATTATACGACGACGAGACCGCAATCGGTGCGGCCTCGGCCTTCGTGTCGAACAACTGGAAATCCTCTTCGAAACTCTTCATCATCACGACCACCTCGCCGCGGCTGTTCATCGCCCCCGAAGTGCCGTCGTAAACGATCTCCGTCGAACCGCCCACCTGATTGGCCATCACGAGGTTCTTGCCCTCGACGAAGGCCAGGTCGCGCATCATCTCGTAGCGGTAGGTCATCGTTCCCTTGCCGTAACGGCGGGCGTTGATCGAGATGATCGTCTCCACCGACTTGTCGAAATCGCGCTCGCGGCTCAGATCGTCGCCCACCACCACGGCGCACTTGTGGCCCTTGACGGTGATGTACTCGTAGCCCTTCGAAGGGACCAGAAAACCCATTTCGCGCCGCGCCGAGATGTATTTCTTGCCGATATAGCGCTGTATCCTGCCGTTTTCGAGAAGCGCGGCGGCGCTGATCGTCCCCTCGCGGGTCAGCACCGGAAGCCCCACCAGGGCCGTGATCCCGTCGCAGCGGGACGCTATCTTCTCCAGCGCCTCTTCGCACAGTTCGAGAAAGGTCGTCTTGCGCAGCAGGTCGAAGGCCGGCGTGCCGCTCACGGCCTGCTCGGCGAAAATCACCAGATCGGCGCGCCGCGCCTTCGCCTCGTCGATCGCGCCGACGATCTTCGCCGTGTTTCCGTCGATATCCCCCACCGTGTAGTTCAGTTGGGCTATGGCTATTTTCATGGCAGTAATTTAAGTCGGTAAGTTACAACTCCGCAAATTTAAAGATTATTTGCAAAAGTCGGAAAAATTTTCAATGTTAATAATATAACAGGCCGCCCCGCCGAACGCCCCCGCCGCCGGCATCTCCGAAGCGGAACGCGGCCCCCCGGCTCCGCATTCCGGCCGCACTTCGCACCGGCCGGATACGGCGGAGGCTCTCCGTCCTTTCCGGACGGAGAGCCTCCGCATGTCGCACGACACGTCTCCCTACTCCTGCTCCCCGGCGGGATCGGCGACCAGGATACGGCCGCAGTACTCGCAGACGATGATTTTCTTTCCCTGGCGAATGTCCACCTGGCGCTGGGGCGGAATGCGGTTGAAGCAGCCTCCGCAGGCGTCGCGCCTGACGGTCACCACGGCCAGTCCGTTGCGGACGTTGCGGCGGATACGCTCGTAAGCCGCCAGCAGGCGCTCGTCGATCTTCTCCTTGGCGCGGGCCTCCTGCGCTTCGTATTCGGCCACCTGCGGCGCCGTCTCGGCCTCGATGCCGTCCAGCTCGGCCTTCTTGGCCTGCAGATCGGCGGCACGGCCCTCCACGAGCCCCTCGGCCTCCTCCAGTTGGAGTTTCTTGGCCTTGATGCCCGCGGCGTACTCCTTCAGGCGCTTCTCGGCCAGCTCGATCTCGAGCTCCTGGTACTCGATCTCCTTCGAAATGGCGTCGAACTCGCGGTTGTTGCGCACGTTGTTCTGCTGTTCCTTGTAGTTTCCGATCATGATCCGGGCCTGATCCACCTCGCGCTTGCGCTGTTTCGTGAGCGTGTTCAACTCCTCGATCTCGGCGTTGATGTGCTCGATGCGGGTCTTCATTCCGGCCACTTCATCCTCGAGATCCTGCACCTCGAGAGGCAGTTCACCTTTCACCTTGTTGATCTCGTCGATCCGGCTGTCGATCTTCTGCAGTTCGTAGAGCGCCAGAATCTTCTCCTGCATCGAGTAATCAACTTCGGCAGTCTTCTTTTGTGTTGCCATATGTTGTCTTTAGAGTTTAGACTTAAACCAGATAATTCACCGGATTGCGAGAGCATTCACTCTTGCGAACCGCAAAGGTACGTAAATTTTTCGACAAAATGTCAAATAAAAGCTGAATTGCGCAATATTCGCTTTCAAAATGGCCTATATCCGCCACGGTGAGGGCCTTATCGGGCATCATGAAGTCGTTGTACTTCATGTCGGCCGTGAGGTAGAAATCGGCCCCGGCGCGGCGTGCGTCGCCGATGAGCGAGGCCCCGGCCCCGGTGCAGACGGCCACGCGGCGCACCGCGGAAGAGGCGATGTCGCTGTAACGTACGACGCTCGCCCCGAGCCGCCGCTGAATAAAGCGCATGAACTCCACGGTATCGACCGCCTCCGCGAGTTCGCCCACGACGCCGAATCCGACACCCTCCTCGGCCGCGGGCTGCAACACGCGGAGGTTCCCCACGCCCAGCATCCCGGCCAGATGCCAGCTCATGCCTCCCGGAGCGCTGTCGAGGTTGGTGTGGCAGGCGTACAGCGCGATGCCGCGGCGGATGGCCCGCTCGACGCAGCGCTGCACCGTGTCCGCCGAATTGAAGCGCTTGAGCGCATGGAAGACGATCGGATGGTGCGTCACGACCAGGTCGCATCCCAGCCGCTCGGCCTCGTCCAGCACCTCCTCGGTCACGTCCACGGCCAGCAGCGCGGCGTGCGCCTCGTCCTCCCCGCGACCCACGATAAGCCCCGCATTGTCATAGGATTCCTGCCACCGAAGCGGCGCAAAGGTTTCGATAACCGTCGTAATATCCCTGATCTTCATAATCCTGAAAAATATGTCATCCGTTTTCTCCGCTCCGCGGCTCCGAACGCCGGAACCTTCCGGAAACGGTCCGCGCCCCGGAATCTCAGAACAACGACTGCTCGTAGAAGGCGAACAGCTCCTTGTGCTCCGGCTCCTCCTTCTTGCGGCGGGGCTTGCGCACCGGACGCCGCGCGGCGCCGGGCGCTCCGTCCGCCGGGGATTCCGCTCCGGACGGAACGCCGGCCGCTTCGTCGATCTTCACGACGGCCCGGTTCCGGCGGCGCGCCGGAGTCTCCGTATCGGGTATTCCTGCCTGCGGAGCCTCCGCGGCAGGCGTCGCCGCATCATCCGCAGATACGGCGGGCGGGGTATCGGGCGCGAGGCTCCCGGCCGCCGCGGGTCGTTCCGCGGAAACCGGTGCGGACGCGGGCGTTTCCGCCGGGGATTCGGCCCCGTAGTCGTCGCCCACCGCCACGATCTCGCCGTCGGCGGCCTTCAGGTCCTCGCGGACCTCGACGAGCAGGGCCCGGATCCGCTGCAGCCGCTCCAGCAGTTCGCCCGAGCGGTCCGCCGCATCGCCCGCAGGCTGGCGGCGCATCGCCCGCTTGGCCCCTTCGAGCGTCATGCCGCACTCCTTGACCAGGTGGTAGATCCGCTTCAGGTTCTCGACGTCCTGCGGCGTGAAGAGCCGGTTGCCCTTCTTGTTCCGCTTCGGCCGCAACACGCTGAACTGCGACTCCCAATGACGGATGAGCGACTGATTGACGTCGAACATTTCGGCGACCTCGCCCATCGAGTAATAGAGTTTTTCAGCCATATCTGTCAATCCTGTTTTATGATTCGCAACGAATTGGGATACAAGTTGTTCACCCGCCGCCCGATCCGCTTGGCGAAGCCCAGCGCGCGGCCGCGGGCCGCAATGAGGTTCATCCCCTCGGCCAATTCCCCGGGCGGGATGTCCTGCCGCCGCAGGTAGCGCACCGCCGTCGGCCCGTCCAGCTCCGCCACGGGCAGCGCCCCGCGGTTCAGCCCCGTGTGGAAGGCCAGCGCCGGATCGGGCTTCAGCACCCCCCGGAACACCTGTCCGAACGCCACGCCGGAATAGATCGCGGGCAGCGCTTCCGAAAGCGCCCGGACGGCGTCGGCCTGCGCCGCGAACCAGCCGTAGCAGGAGCCGGCCACCGTGCCGAAGCGCATCGCGCCGGGATCGAGCGTCCAGCGCGCCAGCTCGGCCGCAGTCGCCCGGTCGGCCGGAGCGAACACCGCGCGGCGCGCCCGGGGCGTGCGCATCCGCCCCTCCGCATCGGGAGCCTTGCGGGCCACGGCGGCGAAAAAGCCCTCGCCGACGGCCCGGTGGGGATAGAACCGATAGGTGCGGAACGCACCGACCCGGCCGCAGACGACGCCCCAGGCCCCGTCCACGGGCCGCTCCTCCGTCTCGGCAGCCTCGCTGCCGACGGCGGCGAGCAGCCGCTCCAGCACACCCTCGTCCTCGTCGCGGTTGAACGTGCAGGTGCTGTACAGCAGCGTGCCGCCGGGTTTGAGCGCCCGCCACGCCTCGCGCAGAATCTCCTCCTGCCGCGCGGCGCACACGCGCACGCCGCCCTCGCTCCACTCGGCGCGGGAGGCCGGGTCCTTGCGGAACATGCCCTCGCCCGAACAGGGGGCATCTACGGCCACGACGTCGAACCACGCCTCGAAGTCGCAGACGGCGCGCGGCTCGCAGGTCGTCACCACGACGTTGCCCGTGCCCCACTTGCGGACGTTGTCCGCCAGCACGGCGGCGCGGCGGCGGTCGATCTCGTTGGCGACGACCAGCCCCTCCGGCCCCGCGAGCGAGGCGTAGAGCGTCGTCTTGCCGCCCGGAGCGGCGCAGAGGTCCAGCACACGCGCACCGCGTACCGCCGCGCCGCCGAGCAGGTGTCCGACCGCCTGCGACGACGCCTCCTGCACGTAGTAGGCCCCGGCGTGGAAGTCGCTGTCGAAGGTGAACTGCGGCCGCGAAGCGAGGTAAAGGCCCCCGGCGCACCAGGGAACCCGCCCCGCGACGTCGAGCTGCGGCAGGCCGGGCGGTGTCTCCGTCCCGGAAAACGCCGCGCTCCCGGAGGCCCCGGAAGACACGGACGCACCGGATACGGCCTGCGGTGTCCCAGCGCCCCCCGGCCTCCCCGGGAGCACTTCGGAAAACAACTCCGGGAGCCGGTCCGTCCCCGTCTTCGCGGGATTCAGGCGTACGGAGACCGGCGGCGGCGCGTCGAGCGCCCCGCACAGGGCGCGCCCTTCGGCCGTCCCGAGGTCGCGCAACACGCGTTCGACGAATTTCGGAGGCAGTTCCATGCTATTTTCCGGCCGCTTTCAGCGCATCGAGGCGCGCGCAAATCTTATCCAGCACCGCGGGGTCCGAGACGAAATCCTCGTGGTCCTTGTCCACGACGAGCACCTCGCCGTCGTAGTTGTGTTCAATCCAGTCGTTGTACTTGTCGTTGAGCCGCTTGAGGTACAGCTCGTCGATGTTCATCTCGTATTCGCGGCCCCGCTTGCGGATCTGCGAGGTGAGCGTCGGCACGCCCGCCTTGAGGTAGATCAGCAGGTCGGGCTTGGGAATGAGCGTCGTGACGAGCCGGAAAATGCTCATGTAGGTCTCGATGTCGCGCGTGGCCATCAGCCCCATCTCGTGAAGGTTGCTCGCGAAGATGTACGCGTCCTCGTAGATCGTGCGGTCCTGGATGATGTCGCCCTGCGAGACGTCGGAGAGCATCTCCATCGTCTGCCGGATGCGGCTTCCGAGGAAATAGATCTGCAGGTTGAACGACCAGCGGTTCATGTCCTCGTAAAAATCGCCGATATAGGGGTTGTTGCTCTCCTCGAGGTAGGACCGCGCGTCGTAACGCGCCGTGAGCATCTGGGTCAGCGTGGTCTTCCCGCTGCCGATATTTCCGGCTATGGCTATATACATAATGATCCGTGTTTTAATCCTGTTTCGTTATCCGCTCCCCGTCCAGCGCGAGCACGTCGTCCGCCACGCGGCGGTCGTTCACCAGCCGCGGGACCTTGTTCTTGCCCCGCGCACGCATCCATCGCAGGAAATAGCCACGGGGAACCGTCACGATGCGCTGCCGTTCGAGCGTCGTGCGGCGCTTGGCGTCGTAGTCCGAATTGACGGCCCGCAGCGCCTCGTCGAGCGCCCCGGCGAACCGTTCGGCGCTCTCCGGCTCGCGGTCGAACTCCACGATCCACTCGTGCGCCCCCCGTTCGCGCAGCGACATGTAGCACGGCGCCACGGTGTACTCCGCGACCGCGGCTCCCGACGCGCGGCAGGCCGCGGCCAACGCCCGGTCGGCGTTATCGGCGATCAGCTCCTCGCCGAAGACGTTGATATACTGTTTCGTCCGGCCCGCGAAGCGGATGCGGTAGGGCGTCGTCGAGGTGAACTCCACCGTGTCGCCGATCTCGTAGCGCCACAGGCCGTTGTTCGACGTGACGAGCATCGCATAGACCTTGCCGCACTCCACGTCGGCCAGCGGCACGATGCGCTCCCCGTCGCGGAACTCGAAGAACGTGCCGTAGTCGAGCATCAGCAGCATGTCGTCGCGGCCCGGGTCGTCGGCCAGCGCGAAGAAACCCTCCGAAGCGTTATAGGTCTCCATGTAGTGCATTCCCTCCGAAGGCAGCAGCTCTTCGAACATGCGGCGGTAGGGGGTGAACTCCACCCCGCCGTGGGCGAACAGCTCCAGCCGGGGCCACACTTCGAGCAGATTCTTCCGTCCGGTGAACTCCAGCACGCGGCGCATGAGCGCCAGATTCCACGACGGCACGCCCGCGAAGGCCGTGATCGGTTCGCCGACGCATTCGCGGCAGATCGCCTCGCACTTCGCGTCGAAGTCGGGAATGATCGCCGTCCCGATGCGCGGCGCGCGGAACCAGCCGCTCCAGAAGGTCGTCTCGTGGATCAGCAGCGCCGAGAGGTCCCCCACGAGGTTCCGCCCCTCGCACGCGCACGAACCGCCGAGCGTCAGGGTCTTGCCGTCGAAGACCCGCGTGCCGGGACGGGCCGCGGCGTAGAGCGTCGCCACGTCGCGCATACCCAGCGTATGATTCCACCACAACGACTCCCGCGTGACGGGGATGTACTTGCTGCGGTCGGAGGTCGTGCCCGACGAACGGGCGAACAGCCGGACGCGCCCGGGGGCCGTAACGCTGCGCACGCCCGCCATCATACGCTCGACATAGGGCTTGAAGGTCTCGTAGTCGAACGTCTCGACCTGCGACTGGAACCGCTCCACGGAGCGGATGTGCCGCAGGTCGTAGCGGTCGCCGAACTCCGTCAGGCGGCCCCGGCGCACCAGACGGCGGAGCATCCGCTCCTGCGTCTCGACGGGGTGCCGCCGGAAGCGGTCGATCGCCCGCGCACGCTGCGAGAACCACGTCTTGAGAATCGTATTGCGAAAAGACATAGTCAGTTAAAATAATACCCCACCTTCCCCACCGACGCAGGCATGGCGAAGAGCACGACCCGGTCGTAAGCCGAAATCTGCGTGTCGTCCACGGCGATGAAAACCTTGTCGCCGCGCACGATGCCGCCGATGATCGCGTCCTCGGGCAGCCCGAGGTCCTTGATCGGGGCCTTCGTGGCCGGGGAGTTGGGCTTGACGATGAACTCCAGCACCTCGGCGTCGCTGCCCGTGAGGCACTTGATCGCCTGCACGTCGGTAGACATGGTGAAACGGAAAATGTTCGACGCCGTGACCAGCTTCTTGTTGATGATCGTGTCGATGCCGATCGACTCGGCCAGATTGATGTAATTGAGGTTCTCGACCTCGGCGATCACCTTCTTCACGCCCATGCGCTTGGCAAGCATCGCCGCCAGGATGTTCGTCTCGCTGCGGCCCGTCACGGCCACGAAGGCGTCCATGTTCGAAAGCCCTTCCTCCATCATCGCCTCCGTATTGCGGCCGTCCTCGTTGATGATGAGCGTCTTGTCGAGCGTCTCGGCCAGCCGGTAGGCCTTCTCGGCGTTGTAGTCCACCAGTTTGATGTTGATCTCGTCCTGCAGCTCCGTGGCGATGCGGATGCCGATGCGCGAGCCGCCGAGGATCATCATGTTGCGCACGTCGATATTCGACCGACCGGAGAGCTCCATCACGTCGTGCACGGCGTCCTGCCGCGCGATGACGTAGATCACGTCGCCCTCCAGGTAGCGTTCGCCCAGACGCGGAATGATCGTCTCGCCGCCGCGCGTGATGGCCACGGTGCGGTAGCTCAGCGCCTCCTGCCCCTCGCCGAACCCCGACAGCGCCTCGCCCACGAGCGGCGAAGCCGGTTCGAGGCGGAAGACAGCCAGCGAGAGCTTGCCGCTCGAGAAATCGACGTACTCGGTGGTCGAGGTATGGCCCAGCAGGTTGATCACCTCGCGCGCCGCGACCTTCTCGGGATAGAACAGGTAGTCGATGCCCATGTCGATGAACAGCTCCTTGTTGTCCGGTTCGAGGTACTCGTTGTTGTCGATGCGGGCGATGGACTTCTTCGCCCCGAGCCGCTTGGCCAGCGTCGCCGCCACGATATTGTCCGTCTCCTCGTGATTGACGGCGATGAAAAGGTCGCACCTGCGCACCGCAGCGCGCCGCAGCACCGCGAAGGTCGTCGAGTCGCCCTCGACGGTGAGCACGTCGGCCAGACTGCCCACCTCGGCCAGCAGTTTCTGGTCGGCGTCGATAATGGTGATATCGTGGCCGTTGCCGCTCAACATCCGGGCCAGATGGCTGCCCATCTCGCCGGCTCCCGCAATTACGATCTTCATGGTCCGTGGTTCGCCGCCGGAGCCTCCCCCGCCGCACGCCGGGACACCGGCGAACGCGGAGCGGGAAACGACGGCCGCATTTTTGCAATTTAACTCACAAATATATACATTTGTCCCGGAAACCGCAAATCGCGGGAAAATTAAAAAACGAAACGTATGCCCTCCTGGTTGATCCTTCTGCTTTGCGCCGTGGCGGCCGTCGGTCTGTTCGTCCTCGGCATGTCGCTGACGCTGATGATAAAAGGCCATCACATCGACTCGGAAATCTCGACCAACAAGAACATGCAGCGGCTCGGAATCAAATGCGCCGTCCAGGAGACGCGCGAGGAGGACGGCACGGCCGCCTGCTCCGACGCCTCCCCGCTGTCCGGCTGCTCGGGCAACTGCGGGGCCTGCGACATCGAGCACAAATAGGCCTCCCCGGCGCCCCGCCCCGGAGGCCCGGAAAAAGGCCGTTCCGGTAAAAATCGGGCTCCGGGAACGACAGGAATCCTACAATTCGCAGTATTTCGACCGGCAGACGAACCAGGGGTTGTGCAGGTCCGCCTCGTTGTACCGCAGCTCCGCATCCCCGGGCAGCGAACGGGTCGTCCCGCCGGCCTCCGCGAGAATGAGCTCCCCGGCGGCCGTATCCCACTCGTAGGTGCGGGTCGTACGCACGTAGTAGTCCACGCTCCCCTCGGCCAGCATGCAGAATTTATAGGAACTGCCCTGCTCGACGACCTCCAGATCGGGATGCCGCGCCCGCAGGCGTTCGATATGCTCGTGCGTCTCGGAGGTCTGGTGCGAACGCGAAACGGCCACCCGCAGGTGGTCGTGACGCCCCTCCCGGGGCAGCGGCAGCCGGGTCCAGCCGCAGACGATCTCGTCGTAGGTGTAGGAGGCGCCGGCATCCGGAGCGACGCCCTCCTTGAGAAAGGAGCCGGCATTCCGCCCCGCGACATACATCTTCCCGAAATAGGGCACATAGACCACCGCTCCGATGCAGACGTTGTTCTCCATCAGGGCGATATTGACCGTGAACTCGTTGTTGCCCTTGATGAACTCCACCGTCCCGTCCAGCGGATCCACCAGCCAGTAAAGCTCCCAGTTGCAACGCTCTTCGTAGCGCATCTCGCGCCCCTCCTCCGAAAGGATCGGAATGCGCGTCGGCCCGAGGTACTCGCGGATGGTCCGGTGAGCCAGCCGGTCGGCCACCGTGATCGGCGTGCGGTCGTCCTTGAGGCTTATGTCGTAGTCGTCGAGGTTCTTATAGACTTGCATGATCGAGGCTCCGGCTCTCACGGCCGCATTGAACAGGGGCGGCAGCAGATACATTCTCACCTTGTCGTCAATCATCGTAGCGCGTTTTTGGGAATCCGAAGTTTGCATTGCCATGGTAAAGGTAACAACAATTTATCATATAACGAAGGATGCGGCGCACATATTTTGCGCCGTTCCGCTTTCGGACACGATCCCCGACCCGGGGACGAACGAGGGCGGAAGCGGAGGCTCCCTCCGCGCGTCGAAAACCGTGCCGGAACGCCGCGGTGCGAAAAAATTCCGCACAACGTTTTGCATATCCCGCAAAAAGCCGTATATTTGCACTCCGAATTATGTTTCAACACATAACACTCGAATTTAATGTACGTTATAGTAGAGATCGCAGGTCAGCAATTCAAAGCTGAAAAAGGTCGGAAACTTTATGTTCACCGTCTTCAGGGCGAAGAGAATTCGTCCGTAAGTTTCGACAAAGTCCTGCTCGCAGACAACGACGGTCAGGTCAAGGTCGGCGCACCTGTAGTAGAAGGCGCCGCAGTGAAATGCAAGATCCTGAAACATCTGAAGGATGACAAGGTTCTGGTCTTCAAGAAGAAGCGCCGCACGGGCTACCAGAAGTGCAACGGCCATCGCCAGTACCTGACGCAGATTCTCGTGGAGGAAATTGTTGCATAAACCTTTAAAAACGAAAGTAACATGGCACACAAGAAAGGTGTAGGTAGTTCGAAGAACGGCCGCGAGTCGGAAAGCAAGCGACTCGGCATCAAATTGTTCGGCGGCCAGTTCGCAAAGGCGGGCAACATCATCGTCCGTCAGCGCGGCACGGTTCATAACGCCGGCGAGAACGTAGGCATGGGCAAGGATCACACGCTGTTCGCACTCGTGGACGGAACCGTGGAGTTCTGCAAGAAGAGCGAAGGCAAATCCTACGTGAGCGTAACTCCGCTGAGCGAGTAAGCCAGCGGCACTGCAAAAGTCCGGGGGGAGGAAGGTCTGCCTCCGGAAAGGAAAACGAAATCATCGGTCTCCGGTTCGCCGGGGACCGATTTTTCTTTTTCATCGCAGAAACGACCGGAAACGAACGCGGCAGGTCTCCCCTGCTATCGGCCCCTGTCCGGCGGAGGCAGGAAGAGACAGGGACGGCGGTAGCAGAGATTTTCGCGCGGCAGCACCGAAGAAGACCGGACCGGCAGACGCAAAGGTCCGAAACCCGGAAACAGGCGGCAACGACGGCCATAAAGGCGGTCGGGGAAAAGGCCGGGGCAGCCGGAACTGCCGGGGCAGGGCCCGGCCCCCGGAGCGACAGGCAGCCGGGGCGAGGGGCTGCCGGAACGACAGGCTGCCGGAACGACAGGCACGGAAAATCCGGCTGCCGGGGAGTATCGCCAAACAGACGCAAAAAGTCCGGCTGCGGAATGCAGCCGGACCTGTCGCACGAAGATGCGGGACAGCCCGCACCGTGTCTATTTCCGCTCCGCTTCGGCGGAAGCCTCGGGAGCCGCGGCACGGAACCCGGCCAGCAGCGTCTTGTCGTCGTAGAGCTTCAGCTCCGAACCCACGATCTCGTAGCGATCCACTTCGTCGAGCATCCTGACGAAAGCATCCTCGTACTGCATGTCGGGGCAGGCCATCCGGGTCATGCCCAGATTGCCGAACTCCAGCTTGCCGTCCTGCTTCTCGTACTTACCGAAAAAGCGGTTGCAGTTGGTGCGTCCCGAAACGAGCGTGTCGGCGGCATCGAATTTCAGCGTGAAGGCATCCGCCCCGGCATTGATCGCTTCGGCGGGGATTCCCTCCATCTCCGCGAGTTTCCAGGTCGTGCCTTCGAGTGCGGTCTGCGCGCCTCCGCAGCAAGCCGTCATGGCTGCAAACAGAACGGCAGCCGTAAAAATCTTTTTCATGCTTTATTGTTTTTAAAGAGTCATTTCAACCGACGGGTCCGCCGGGAAGCCCCGGCCGCAGACGGAATCGCAAATATACGCAAAGATTCCCGCATCCGCAAAAAAGCGGGCCGCCTTGTAAGGCCGGCCCGCAACTTGCATGCCCGAAAGAGCGTCAGATCTTCTGAAGCCGCAGCGCGATCTCCATTTCGGTCGTATTGTCCTTGAGATCCTTGATGATCTTGCCAGCGTCGATGCCCATCGTCACCGACGAATCGAGCGAACCGAGCAGCGAGGAGAATACGTCGAGGAACGGAACCATCATGGCACGGTCCACATAAACCTTGACCACACCGTTCTCCTGAACATATTTCAGCGGAATGGCGTAATAATCATCGGCCGATACGATACCCAGCGAGGGATACTGCGTCAGCAGTCCGTCGATCAATGCGGGAACGTCGAGGTCGGCTCCGCCCGCGGCCTTCAGAAAGTCACGGCCGATCTTGAAATAGAGCTTGCTGTCCTTCGTGTAGTAGCCGATCGCACCCTCGGGCAGAATCTCCGAGGTCTCGGCGTTCGGGAACGACTTCACCTCCTCACCGAACTTCGGTGCCAACAAAGCGCCCAAAATGGCCGAAACGTCCGTTCCCTCGACGATCAGATCCTTGTACTGCGCACCGAACGAACCGTCGTTCTTCAGCTCCACGCCGATCAGGCCGCCCTTCACGATACCCGATCCTATGGCCTCGACCATGCTCAGCACCGTATTCATCGGCATCTGATAAGGAAAACCGAAAATCTCCGTCAGGTCTATTCCCGGAATGTTGTCGGGATCGGTCCATGTAACGTCGAAAGTCAGGTAGTACTCCTGCATCTCTTCGGGATCGGCGGCGGTCGGCCGGGATACGGAGGCCGGCTTATAGCTGCCGATAAGCTCCGAGGAGAAAGGCGGCGGCGTATTTTTCTTGTTATCGTCGTCGCACGACACGGACGACACGGCTATCGCACAGAGAGCGGCGATCAGCGAGAATTTCGTAAACAGGTTTTTCATAACGATCTTATTAAAGTGTTTTCCATTCAATTCCGGACAAAAATATCCCTTTCCGCAGAATGAAACAAATTAATTCATCGGACCCGGAGCATTCCCCCACGAACGCACCGTTTTTCATCACGAAAAAAAACACGGAAGGGCCGCGGCTTGTCTGCCGCGGCCCTTCGCACCTATTTTTATATACGGGATCAGTACTCCATCTTCGCACGGCGCACATAGCCGTTGTAACGCCACTTGGCGTTCTCCTCGGCTGCGGCGAACAACTCGTCGGCCTCGGCCGGGAAGGATTTCTGCAACGACGTGTAGCGCACCTCCTTCATCAGGAACTCGCGGAATTTCGTCCAGTCCGGCTCCTTCGAGTCGAGCACGAAGGGATTCTTGCCCTCCTCCTCGAGCTGCGGATTGTAGTGCCACAGATGCCAGTAGCCGCAGGCCACGGCCTCCTTGCCCACGGTCTGCGTGCGCGTCATGCCGCCCTTGATGCCGTGGTTGATACACGGCGCATAGGCGATCACCAGCGACGGACCCGGATAGGCCTCGGCCTCCTTGAGCACGTTGAAGAGCTGCTGCTGCGAAGCGCCGATCGAAACCTGCGCCACATAGACATAGCCGTAGGTCATGGCCATCGCGCCGAGGTCCTTCTTGCGGATGCGCTTGCCGCTCGAAGCGAACTTCGCCACGGCGCCCACGGGAGTGGCCTTCGACGACTGTCCGCCGGTGTTGGAGTAAACCTCGGTGTCGATCACCAGGATATTCACGTCCTGACCCGACGCCAGCACGTGATCCACGCCGCCGTAGCCGATGTCGTAGCCCCAGCCGTCGCCGCCAATGATCCACTGCGACTTCTTCACGAGCCAGTCCTTGTGCTCGAGAATCTTCCGGCAGTAGTCGCAGCCGCAGGCCTCCAGCATCGGAAGCAGGCGTGCCGTGACCTCGGCCGAACGGGCCGACGAACCGCGGTTCCCGATCCACTCGCGCATCACGCCCTTCAACTCCTCGGAGCACTTGTCGCACGAAGCGATGGCGGCCTCCATCGTCTCCTGGATCCGGTCGCGGAGCTTCTCGATACCGATGTGCATACCCAGACCGAACTCGGCGTTGTCCTCGAAGAGCGAGTTGGCCCAGGCCGGCCCCTGCCCCTTCTCGTTGGTGCAGTAGGGCGTCGAGGGAGCCGAACCCGAATAGATCGAGGTGCAGCCCGTGGCGTTGGCGACCATCATCTTGTCGCCGAACAACTGCGTGATGGCCTTGATGTAGGGCGTCTCGCCGCAGCCGGCGCAGGCTCCCGAGAACTCGAACAGCGGCTGCGCGAATTGCAGGTTCTTCACCGATTTGGTCTTATCGACGACCTGCTTGTAGCCGATGTTCCCGGTGATGTAGTCCCAGTTCTTCTGCTGCGGGAGCTGCTCCTCGAGCGGACGCATGACGAGCGCCTTCTGCTTGGCGGGGCAGACGTCCACGCAGTTGCCGCAGCCCGTACAGTCGAGCGGCGAAATCTGGATGCGGAACTTGTACTCCTTCGTCTCGCCCAGGCCCTGCTTCCACTCCACGCCCGAAGCGGCGGCCTCCTCCTCCGTGGCGAGGAACGGACGGATCACGGCGTGCGGGCAGACATAGGCGCACTGGTTGCACTGGATACAGTTGGCGATCTGCCACTCGGGAACGTTCACGGCGATACCGCGCTTCTCGTAGGCGGCCGTGCCGTTGTCCCACGTGCCGTCCTCGCGGCCGTCGAAGGCCGAGACGGGCAGCCGGTCGCCCTTCAGACCGTTGATCGGCTCGACGATCCGGCGGACGAACTCGGGATACGAGGCGTTCGAGACGTGCTCGAAGCCCTTGTCCTCGATCGCGGCCCACTCGGCCGGAACCTCGACCTTCACCACGGCGCTGCCGCCGGCATCCACGGCCGCGTAGTTCATGTTCACGATGTCCTCGCCCTTCTTGCCATAGGACTTCAGGATGGCGTGCTTCATCTCCTCGACGGCCTTCTCGAACGGAATGACGTTCGCTATCTTGAAGAAGGCCGACTGCATGATCGTATTCGTGCGCGAACCCAGCCCCAGCTCGGCGGCGATCTTCGTGGCGTTGATGACGTAGAAGTTGATCCTGTTCTTGGCAAGGTAAGCCTTCATGTGGTCGGGCAGCGTGGCGCAGGTGGTCTCGGGGTCATGCACCGAGTTGAGCAGGAACGAGCCGCCGGGCTTCAGGCCCTTCAGCACGTCGTACTTGTCCACGTACGACGGCACGTGGCAGGCCACGAAGTCGGGCGTGGTCACCAGATAGGGCGACGTGATGGGCAGGTCGCCGAAACGCAGGTGCGACGAGGTATAGCCGCCCGACTTCTTCGAGTCGTAGGAGAAGTAGGCCTGGCAGTACTTGTTCGTCGAACCGCCGATGATCTTGATCGAGTTCTTGTTGGCGCCCACCGTGCCGTCGGCGCCCAGACCGAAGAACAGCGCCTCGAACGTGCCGGGCTTGGCGAGCGAAATCTCCTCGCCCACCGGGAGCGAGAGGTTCGTCACGTCGTCGGTGATGCCCACCGTGAAGTGCTCCTTCGGAGCCTCCGCGGCCAGGTTCTCGAAGACGGCCAGAATCTGGGCCGGCGTGGTGTCCTTCGACGAGAGGCCGTAGCGGCCGCCGACGATCATCGGCTGGAGCTTCTTGCCGTAGAACATGGACTTCACGTCGAGGTAGAGCGGCTCGCCCTCGGCTCCCGGCTCCTTCGTGCGGTCGAGCACGCAGACTCGTTTGACGCTCGCGGGCAGCACGTCGAAGAAATATTTCTCCGAGAAGGGACGGTAGAGGTGTACGGTCACCAGACCCACCTTGCGGCCCTGCTTCGACAGGTAGTCGATCGTCTCCTTGACGGTCTCCGTCACCGAGCCCATGGCCACGACGATGTGTTCGGCCTCGGGATGGCCGTAATAGACGAAGGGTTTGTAGTCGCGGCCCGTGATCTTCGAGATCTCGCGCATGGTGTCGGCCACCATGTCGGGCACGGCGTCGTAGAACTTGTTGGCCGCCTCGCGCGTCTGGAAATAGATGTCGGGGTTCTGCGCCGTACCGCGCGTGACGGGGTGCTCGGGGTTGAGCGCCCGGGCACGGAAGGCCTTCAGCGCATCGCGGTCGAGCAGCGCCGTGAGCGACGCCTCGTCGATCAGCTCGATCTTCTGAATCTCGTGCGAGGTGCGGAATCCGTCGAAGAAGTGCAGGAAAGGCACGCGGGCCTTCAGCGCCACGAGGTGCGCGACGCCCGCCAGGTCCATCACCTCCTGCACGGACGAAGTGGCCAGCATGGCGAAGCCCGTCTGCCGGGTGGCCATCACGTCCTGATGGTCGCCGAAGATCGACAGCGACTGCGCGGCCAGCGCGCGGGCCGAAACGTGGAAGACGCCCGGCAGCAGCTCGCCCGAAATCTTGTACATATTGGGGATCATCAGCAGCAGACCCTGCGACGCGGTGAACGTCGAGGTCAGGGCGCCGCTCTGCAGCGAACCGTGCACGGCGCCCGCGGCGCCCGCCTCCGACTGCATCTCGACGACCTTCACGGTCTCGCCGAAGATATTCCTGCGCCCCTGCGCGGCCCACTCATCCACGAGTTCGGCCATCGTCGATGACGGCGTGATGGGATAGATCGCCGCAACCTCCGAGAACATGTAAGCCACATGAGCCGCAGCGTAGTTTCCATCACACGTGATGAATTTCTTTTCTGCCATTTTTCCGAGTTTTAGATAATATTCGTGTGTTATGACGGCCTTCCGGCCGCTGTCCTGCGGGACAGCGCTGCAAAGATAAAAAATTCGGCGCAAAAAACAGCCCGGTTTCCGTCCGAAAAATTGTAAAAAAACACGTTTTCGGGTGTTATCCGAATAACAGCCGCATTGTTATTCGGATAACAGAAACACGCATAGAATCACGGGGTTGCGAAAAGGGACTTTCCGACAGCGGATTACCCGCAACGCTCCCGCGCGGCGCGGCGGAATGCGGCAAAGGAGGGTGCGGCACAGCAAGGTGCGGCAGGGTGCGGCGGGACTCGGCGGAGTACGGCAGGGCAGCGCGGCACAGAAAGTACGGCGGGACACGGCGCGGCGGGACGCGAAAGACCCGGAGACGCAGGGACGGCCGCATCACGGTCCGAACACAGGCTCCCCCGGAGGCCCGGAAGCCCGGCCGCCCCGACCGGACATTTCTCCGGAAACTCCGCACGAACTCCCTCCCCCGGACGGAACCGTGGGGGACGAAGGGTCCCCGACGACGGCTGCGGAAATAAATTTGACATTGCACGCTCCTTGCACTATCTTTGCCGTATGATCGCATACGAACGAACGACACTCGCCAACGGCCTGACCGTGGCGGTGAACCGCGACCGGGCCTCGAAGCTCGCCGCGGTGAACATCCTCTACAAGGTCGGGGCGCGCAACGAAAACCCCGCACGCACGGGATTCGCCCACCTGTTCGAGCACCTCATGTTCCGCGGCACGCGCGAAGTGCCGAACTTCGACCTGCCGGTGCAGATGGCCTCGGGCGACAACAACGCCTTCACGAACAACGACTACACGGACTTCTACATCACGCTCCCGAAGGACAATCTCGAAACGGCACTCTGGCTCGAAAGCGACCGCATGGAAGGGCTGGAGATCACCCCCGAGAAGCTCGCCGCCGAGAAGAAGGTGGTCATCGAGGAGTTCCGCCAGCGCTACCTCAACCAGCCGTACGGCGACCAGACGATGCTTCTGCGCGCGCTGGCCTACAAGGTACATCCCTACCGCTGGGCAGCCATCGGACTGACGACGGAGCACATCGCCTCCGCATCGCCGGACGACGTCGGGGAGTTCTACCGCACCCACTACCACCCGTCGAACGCCATCCTGTCGATCTCGGCGGACATGGAGGAGGAGCGGATGCTGGAGCTGGCCGAAAAATGGTTCGGAGGGCTGCCGGACACGCCCCGCCCCGCCGCACCGATTCCGCAGGAACCGCCGCAGGAGGCCCCGCGGCGCGAGGAGGTAGAACGCGACGTGCCGGCCACGACGGTCACCGTGGCCTACCGCATGGGGACGCGCACCTCGCCCGACTTCTATACGGCCGACCTGGTTTCGGACCTCCTGTCGGGCGGCGACTCCGGGCGGCTGTACCGCCACCTGGTCAAGGAACGGCGGCTGCTTTCGAGCGTCAATGCCTACGTGACGGGAGACCTGGACCCGGGGTTGTTCGTCTTCACGGGACAGTTGCTGCCGGGCGTGGCTCCCGAAGCGGCCGAAGCGGCCTTCCGCGAGGAGATCGAGGCGCTCCGAACCGACCCCATATCGCAGTACGAGACCGAAAAGGTCAAGAACAAATTCGAGGCGAACACGCTGTTCGGCGAGCTGAACGTGATGAACAAGGCCATGAACCTCGGCTTCTACGAAATGCTGGGCGACCTGCCGCTCATCAACGGAGAGGTGGCGCGTTACCGCGCCGTCTCGGACGAGGACATCCGCGCCTTCTGCCGCAGCACGCTCCGGCCCGAAAACGCCTCCACACTCATCTACAAAGCGCGCAAATGACACGACAACCCCGCATAACGCACTCCGAAGTCGAGGTTCCCGCAGCGGCGGAGACCCTCCTCGGAAACGGCATCCGCCTCTACACGCTCGCCTCGGAGGATTTCGAGGTGCTGCGCATCTCGTTCGTATTCCGCGCCGGATCGGCCGTGCAGCGCACGCCCTTCTCGGCCTCGGCCACCGCGAACCTGCTCGCGGAGGGGTCGCCGGAGATGACGGCCGCCGAGATCGCCGAACGGCTGGACTACTACGGCTCGTGGTACGACGTGAACATCGACCGCGACTACGCCTACGTCAATTTCGCCACCCTCTCGAAATTCTTCGCCGAGACGCTCGCCGTGGCCGAACACATCCTGCTGCGCCCCGCCTTTCCCGAGGAGGAGCTGCGCACCTACTGCGCCAAGCGGAAGCAGCGGCTGGCCATCGACCGCACGAAGGTGGACGTCGAGGCGCGCGAAGCCTTCGCCCGGGCCCTGTTCGGGCCGCAGCACCCCTACGGCACGTCGTACGACGAGGCGGAGTACGACCGTCTGACGCGCGCCGACGTGGAGGAGTTCCACCGCCGCCGCTATACGGCGGAGAACTGCTTCGTGGTATGCAGCGGCCGGATCGGCGAGCGGGAGCGGCAGGCCGTAGCGGCCCTGGCCGAACGGATTCCTCACGGCGGAGATACGGTCCCGGCAGCGTTTCCCGCCCCGGTCACCGAACACGAAGCGTTCGTCGGACACCCCGGCGCCGTGCAGTCGTCGCTGCGGATCGGACGGCTGCTCTTTCCGCGCCAGCACCCCGATTTCCTGGGGATGCAGGTCGTGGCCACGGCGCTGGGCGGCTACTTCGGCTCGCGGCTGATGCGGAACCTGCGCGAGGAGCACGGATACACCTACGGCGTGGTGGCCGCGATGGTCAATTTCGAACGCGAAGGCTACTTCGCCGTGGCCACGCAGGTCGGAACCGACGTGACGCGCGCGGCCCTGCAAGCGATCTACGACGAGATCGAACGGCTGCGCACGGAGCCGATGCCCGCCGAGGAGCTGGAGATCGTGAAGAACATGATGACGGGCGAGATGATGCGCATACTCGACGGACCGTTCGGCATTGCGGACGTGACGATCGAGAACATCCTCTGCGGCACGGACAACGCCTCGATCGGCGAGAACATCCGCCGCATCCGCGCCATGACGCCCGCCGACGTGCAACGCCTCGCACAACGCTACCTCGCCCGCGAAGAGCTGGTGACGGCGGTGGCCGGCGCGGCGGATCCGCGGCAGGCATAAAACGACCGGCACAGGACGATCCGGGCGCAGGAAGTCCGGGCGCAGGAAGCCCGGGCGCATTCCGTCAGGCGCGGTGTTCGGCGACCCAGTTCGTCAGGGCGACGAAATCGGCGACCGAAAGCTGCTCGGCACGGCGGGTGAAGAACGGATGTTCGGCGCCGCCGAAATCCCCGAAAGCCGCCCGGAGCGCATTGCGGATCATCTTGCGCCGCTGGCCGAAGGCGGCCTTCACGACGCGGACGAACAGCGCCTCGTCGCACGCGAGACGCCGCGTGGCATTGCGGCGCAGGCGGATGACGGCGCTCTTGACCTTCGGGGGCGGGCTGAACACCGTTTCGCTGACGGTGAAGAGGTATTCGATGTCGTACCACGCCTGCAGAAGCACCGAGAGGATGCCGTACTCCTTCGATCCGGGCCCCTCGGCGATCCGTACGGCGACCTCCCGCTGGACCATGCCGACGCACTCGGGAACCAGGTCGCGGTACTCGAGCACCCTGAAAAAGATCTGCGACGAAATGTTGTAGGGGAAGTTGCCGATGATCCGCAGCCCGCGGGGAAAACGCGCACGCAGGTCCATCTTCAGGAAATCGCCCTCGATAAGCCGCGGAGCGAACTCCGGGTAGTGCGCATGAAGATAAGCGACGCTTTCGGCGTCGATCTCCGCGCCCCAGGTCACAAGGTCCGTGCGGCGCAGCAGGAACTGCGTCAGCACTCCCATACCGCACCCCACCTCGAGCACGTCGCACGCCTCCGCGGCCGTGTCTGCGGCCGGGACATCCGCCCCGGCCGCCCCGGCACACGGTACGGCATGCTCCGAAGCCGCCGGCCCCGGAGCGGCCGTTTCCGAAAACGCCGCATCCGGAACTCCGGTCCCCGGAGCGGCCGGATGCAGGCGGATCGCACCGCCCGACAGGGCGTCGCAGATCTTGCGCGCGATATTGAGGTCCGTCAGGAAATGCTGTCCCAACGCCTTCTTGGCTCTTACTTCCGTCATAGTGCCGCAAAGATAGCAATTCCCGCAGGGAAGCGCAACAGCACGCGCCGAAAAGCGGCCCGGAGACAAGAAAGAGACCGGAGACGCCCGGTCATCGCTTCGAACGGCGGAGGCGGCGCTTCTCGCGCAGCTCCTCCTCGCGCTGCTCCCGGCGCAGCCGCCGCTGCGTCAGGCGGAACGTGTAGAGCAGTCCGACGAATCCGACGCCGAGAAGCGCGACCCAGAACCACACGGCGATCCCGTGCGGCACGTACTCCAGCGCATAGATTATCCCCGCGACGGCCAACACCATCAACACCAGGCGCACGACCTGCATCAGATTGAGTTTCATAACACGGTAAAAATTAAGGTATCCTGTATTTGTCCGCCTCGGCGACGTGTCTGCGCCGTTTCTTCTTCGCTTCGTTCCAGACCATGGCGGCCCCGAAGACGACGAACAGCAGCGAAAGCAGCGTGTTGTACACGTCCACCCTCCGCACGCAGTCCCAATAGACATTGACACCGAACCACACCAGCGTCACACAGAAAAACAATACGGCCAACGTAAAAGTCTTCTTGTTCATAGGCATCTATTTTTAAGGTTCCAGGTTGTCCTTCTCCACTCCCCGAGGCTGCCGCGCCGGCGCTGCGCCGGATCAGTTGCCCTGCTCGCAGATGAATTTGATCCGCACCAGACGGATCTCCTCCTCGGTATAGTCCGACCCCAGCTCCCCGATGGCCGCGTCGAGCGAATCGCTCTCGGCGTCCTCCTTGAAGTAGAGGTAAATGTCTTCCACCTTGTCCTCGTCCATGAAATCCTTCAGGTAGTACGAAATATCGAGTTTCGTACCCGAATTGACGATGCCTTCGATCTCCGTGAGCAGCTCGTCGAAATCGAGGTCCTTAGCCCGGGCGATGTCCTCGAAGTCCATCTTGCGGTCGATCGACTGGATGATGAAAATCTTGTTGCCCGACTTGCTGGCCACCGACTTGACGACCATGTCCTGCGGCCGGATGATCTCCTTCTCCTCGACGTAGGCCTTGATGAGCTTGACGAACTCCGCGCCGAACTTGCGGGCCTTGCCCACGCCGACGCCCGTGATGTTCTGCATCTCCTCGATCGTCACGGGATACTGCACGGCCATATCCTCGAGCGACGGGTCCTGGAAAATGACGAAAGGCGGCAGCCCGTGCTGCTTGGCGACCTTCTTGCGCAGGTCCTTGAGCATCGAGAAGAGCTCCTCGTCGGCCGCGCCGCCGCGCCCCACCGGAGCCACGGCCTCGGCCTCCTTCTCCTCCTCGTCGTAGTCGTGGTCGAGGGTCACGGTGACCGGATAGGGCATGGCCACATAGTCCTCGCCCCGCTTGTTGATCGAAATCAGGCCGTAATTCTCGATATTCTTGTCCACCAGTCCCATGATGAGCGCCTGCCGCAGCACCGCGCCCCAGAACCGCGCGTCGTGCTCGGCCCCCGCGCCGAACCACTTCGACTTGTTGTGGCCGTAGCTCTTGATGAGGGCCGTATTCTTGCCCACCAGCACGTTGATCAGGTAGTCCGTCTTGAACTTGTCGCCGAGGTCGCGCAGCGCCTCGAGGGCCATGCGGAGCGCAGCCCGGGCGTCGATCCTGGGCTTGGGATGGCGGCAGTTGTCGCAGTTGCCGCAGTTCTCCTCGGTGTACTCCTCGCCGAAATAGTGCAGCAGCGTCTTGCGGCGGCACATCGAACTCTCGGCGTAGGAGACCGTCTCGAGCAGCAGCAGCTTCCCGATCTCCTGCTCGGCGACGGGCTTGCCCTGCATGAACTTCTCGAGCTTCTGAATGTCCTTGTAGCTGTAAAAGGTCAGGCAGTGTCCTTCGCCGCCGTCGCGGCCCGCACGCCCCGTCTCCTGGTAGTAGCCCTCGAGCGACTTGGGAATGTCGTAGTGGATGACGTAGCGCACGTCGGGCTTGTCGATGCCCATGCCGAAGGCGATCGTGGCGACGATCACCTCGACGCGCTCCATGAGGAAGGCGTCCTGATTGGCGGCGCGCGTCGCGGCGTCCATGCCGGCGTGGTAGGCCAGCGCGCGGATGCCGTTGGCCACGAGCAGTTCCGTGAGCTCCTCGACCTTCTTGCGGCTCAGGCAGTAGATGATGCCGCTCTTGCCCTCGTTCTGCTTGATGAAGCGGATGATCTCGCGGTCCACGTCGTGTTTGGGCCGGATCTCGTAGTAGAGGTTCGGACGGTTGAACGACGACTTGAAAACCGCGGCGTCGGACATGCCCAGGTTCTTCTGGATGTCGAGCTGCACCTTGGGGGTGGCCGTGGCCGTCAGGGCGATCAGCGGCGCCGGACCGATCTCGTTGATGATCGGCCGGATACGGCGGTACTCCGGGCGGAAGTCGTGGCCCCACTCCGAGATGCAGTGCGCCTCGTCGATGGCGTAGAACGAAATCCGTATCTTGCGCAGGAACGCCACGTTGTCCTCCTTGGTGAGCGATTCGGGAGCGAAGTAGAGCAGCTTGGTCTTGCCCGCCAGCACGTTCGAGCGTACCTGCGTGACGGCCGTCTTGTTGAGCGACGAATTGAGGAAATGGGCGATGCCCGACTCGGCCGAGAAGGTGCGCATGGCATCCACCTGGTTCTTCATCAGGGCGATCAGCGGCGAGATGACGATGGCCACCCCGTCCATGAGCAACGCAGGGAGCTGGTAACACAACGACTTGCCCCCGCCCGTGGGCATGAGCACGAACGTATCCTTCCCCTCCAGTACATTGCGGATGACCGCCTCCTGATTCCCCTTGAACGACGAAAAGCCGAAATACTCTTTCAGTTTGCCGTGCAAGGAGGCCGAATCGTATTGTTCCATTTCGACGCTATTGCTCCGTTAAGATTAGAAAATTCATTGTAAAGATAAAAAAGATTTCGGAAAAAAACATAACTTTGTGAAAAATTTATCGAAAACACGCCATGCGCCTATACACCAGCGAACTCGTCAAGAAATACAAGGCCCGTACGGTCGTCAATCACGTCTCGATCGACGTCAATCAGGGCGAAATCGTCGGCTTGCTGGGACCCAACGGCGCCGGCAAGACCACGACCTTCTACATGATCGTGGGGCTTATCAAGCCCAACGACGGGCGCATCTTCCTCGAGAACGACGAAAAGCAGATCACCGAGCTGACCGGGCTGCCCGTCTATCGCCGCGCGCAACTGGGCGTGGGCTATCTGGCCCAGGAGGCTTCGGTTTTCCGCCGCCTGTCGGTCGAGGACAACATCCGGGCCGTACTCGAGATGACCGACTTTTCGAAGGAGTACCAGCGGGAGCGCGTCGAGGCGCTCATCGAGGAGTTCCGCCTCCAGAAGGTGCGCAAGAGCCTCGGCATCCAGCTCTCGGGCGGCGAGCGGCGGCGCACGGAGATCGCGCGGGCGGTGGCCATCAACCCGGCCTTCATCCTGCTCGACGAGCCGTTCGCGGGCGTGGACCCGATCGCCGTGGAGGACATTCAGTCGATCGTGGCGACGCTCAAGCACAAGAACATCGGCGTCATCATCACCGACCACAACGTGGACGAGACGCTGGCGATCACCGACCGCACCTACCTGCTCTACGAGGGCAAGATACTCAAAACCGGCACGGCCGAGGAACTGGCCGCCGACCCGATGGTGCGCAAGGTTTACCTGGGACAGCACTTCGAGCTGAAGAAAAGCCACCAACTGACGCAGGAGATGAAAAACCGCAAGGGACAGGAGTTGCAGGCGCAGGCCGCCTCCGACACCCGGACGGCGCGGGGAGAGCAGTCGGTTCCGGCCGGCACCGGCGCCGGGAACGCTCCGGCGGAAGCGGACGAAAAGCCCGGAACGGGCGCGGCTCCGCGGAAAAACGGATAATCTTATGGACAAGACGGTTCCGCAGGGCCGCGTCAAAGGCACGCTGACGCCGCCCTGCTCGAAAAGCTATGCACAGCGTGCCCTGGCGGCGGCGCTGCTCACCGAAGGGGAGTCGTGCCTGCGCAACCTCGAATACTGCGACGACACCCGTGCGGCCCTGCGCTGCATCGAAACACTCGGCGCCTCCGTCCGCGGCGCGGACGGAGGGACGGTGACGATCCGCGGCGGTCTCCGTCCGCGGGGCAGCATCCTCCGCGTCGGGGAGTCGGGGCTCTCGACACGGCTCTTCACCCCCATTGCGGCGCTTTGCGACATGCCCGTCACCATCGAAGGCGAAGGGACGCTTTTAAGCCGCCCGATGCACATGATGACCGCCCCGCTGCGGGCGCTGGGCGTCGAGATCGCGGACACCGGCGGGCGGCTGCCCCTGCGGGTGCGCGGTCCGATCCGCGGCGGCGAAGTCGCGGTGGACGGCTCGGTCTCGTCGCAGTTCATCACGGGGCTGCTGCTCGCGCTGCCCCGGGCGGAGCGGGACACGACGCTCTACGTCCGGCGGGCCGTCTCGACACCTTATTTAGATATGACGCTGGCGACGGCCGCACGCTTCGGCGTAGAGATCAGCCAGCGCGACTACGAGGAGTTCTACATCCCCGGCGGGCAACGCTACGAGCCGGCGGATTTCGCCATCGAAGGCGACTGGAGCGCCGCGGCGATGCTGCTGGTGATGGGCGCCACGGCCGGAGAGATCACCGTAAGGAACGTCTCGATGCTCTCGAAGCAGGCCGACACGGCCGTCTGCACGGCCCTCGCACGCGCCGGAGCCGCCGTCATCCACGAAGGGCAGGCAGTCACGGCGGCGCACCGCCCCCTTCACGCCTTCGAGTTCGACGCCACCCACTGTCCCGACCTCTTCCCCGCCCTCGCGGCGCTGGCGGCGGCGGCCGAAGGGGTGAGCACGATCCGCGGCACGTCGCGGCTGGAGTACAAGGAGTGCAACCGTGCGGAGGCGATCCGCGACGAGTACGCCAAGCTCGGAATCGAAGTGGACACCTCGGAGGAGGACGTCATGCGGATCCGCGGCGGCGCGATCCGCAGCGCGCGGGTCCGCAGCTACGGCGACCACCGGATGGCCATGTCGCTGGCCGTCGCGGCGCTGCGCTCGGACGGAGAGGTGGAGATCGAAGGGGCCGAGAGCGTGGCCAAGAGCTACCCGGACTTCTTCGGAGACCTGGAGCGGGTCCGCATCTGATCCCCGGCCGACAGCGGCCGAAACCGTACCGGCACGAAGCCGGCTGCGGCAACGATAAACGAACAACCGAAATTCCATGAATCAATTCGGAACCAATTTCCGGCTCGCCGTATGGGGCGAATCGCACGGCCCGCAGATCGGCGTCACGATCGACGGCGTAAGTCCCGGCATTCCCCTCTCGGAGGCGGATTTCGCCGAAGACCTGGCCCGGCGGCGCAGCGGCGCGCCCGGCACGACGCCCCGCCGCGAGGCCGATGCGCCGCAGATCGTCTCGGGCGTCTATGAAGGGTACACGACGGGGGCGCCGCTGACCGTCGAATTCACGAACGCCGACACCCGTTCGCAGGACTACGCCGCCCTGAAGACCCACTACCGCCCCTCGCACGCCGACCTGACGGCCGTCCGCAAGTTCGGCGGGTTCAACGACCCGCGCGGCGGAGGCCACTTCTCGGGGCGCATCACGCTGGGGCTGGTGGCCGCGGGCGTCGTGGCCAAGAAGATGCTCGGGGAGCGCGTCCGCTTCTCGACGCAAATCGTCGAGATCGGCGGCTGCACCGACCCGGCGCGCTTCGACGACCTCCTGCGCGAGACGGCCGCCGCGAAGGATTCGGTGGGCGGCATCGTGGAGTGCCGCGCCGAAGGGGTGATGCCCGCCGTGGGCGAACCCTTCTTCGACTCGACGGAGAGCCTCATCGCCCACCTGCTGTTCTCGGTCCCCGCAGTCAAAGGGGTGGAGTTCGGCAGCGGATTCGCCGCGGCGCGGATGCGCGGCTCGGAGCACAACGACCCGATCGTGGACGCCTCGGGACTCACGGCGACGAACCACGCCGGAGGCATCGTCGGCGGCCTCACGAACGGCAATCCGCTCGTCGTGCGGGCCGCCGTGAAACCCACGGCGAGCATCGCCCGCGAACAAAAGACCTACAACCTTGCGACGGACCGCATGGAGCCGCTCGAAATCCGCGGACGACACGACGTCTGCATCGCCCTGCGTGCGGCGGTGGTCGTCGAGGCGGCCGTCGCCATCGCCCTCGAGGACCTGCTTCTCCGCTGCCGCGCATGACACGCCGCGAAGCCATCAGACACCTCGCCGCACGGCTCGTCCCCCTCTACGATCCGCGCGAAGCGCACAGCATCGCGCTCGCGGCCGCGGCGGGAATTTCGGGCCTCACGACGACGGCGCTGCTCACCGACCCCGGCGCGGAGCTGCCCGCCGCCGAGCGGCTCGAAGCCGCCGCCGAGCGGCTCGCCGCGGGGGAGCCGCTGCAATACGTGCTCGGAGAGGCCGGGTTCTGCGGCCGCCCGTTCGTCGTGCGCCCGGGAGTGCTGATCCCGCGTCCGGAGACCGAGGAGCTGGTGGCATGGGTGCTGCGCGGCGAGGTCCGGTCGCGGCGCCTGCTCGACGTCGGAACGGGCAGCGGCTGCATCGCCGTCTCGCTGGCGCTCGGGCTGCCCGGCGCGGAGCTGTTCGCCGCCGACCTCTCGGACGAGGCGCTCGCCGTGGCCGCCGAAAACGCCCGCCGGCTCGGGGCCCGCGTCACGCTGCGCCGCGCCGATGCGCTGCACGGACTGGCCGACGCCTTTCCCGAGCGGTTCGACGCGATCGTCTCGAACCCGCCCTACGTGCCCGAAAGCGACCGTGCGGCGATGCACCCCAACGTCCGCGACCACGAACCGGGTATGGCGCTCTTCGTGCCGGACGACGACCGCATCCTCTTCTACCGCGCCATAGCCCGCGCCGGACGGAGGTTGCTGCTTCCGGGCGGCAGGCTCTATTTCGAAATCTACGAACACGCCGCGGAGGAGACGGCGCAAATGCTCCGGCAGGAGGGATACTCCGCCGTCGAGCTGCGCGAAGACCTCAACGGCAAACCCCGCATGATATGCAGCCGGCTGACGTAAAGAAAAGCCCCGTCCGCGGCGAACGGCCGCCGCGGCGCACCAAAACCCCGGAGGAGGCGTATGCCGCGCTGACGCGCCTCTGCGCCCGGGCCGAGAAGTCCGAAAGCGACGCCCTGCGCCTGATGCGCGGCTGGGGGCTGGCGGAGAGCGACGCGCAGCGCGTGCTCGCGCGCCTCGTGAGCGACCGCTTCATCGACGACGCCCGCTATGCCGGGGCCTTCGTCCGCGAAAAGTTCCGCCTGAGCGGCTGGGGCGAATACAAGATCCGCGCGGCCCTGCAACGCAAGGGCATCGCGCGGGAGCGGATCGACGCCGCACTGGCGGAGGCCGACCGCGGCGACACGGCCGGCCGGCTGAAACGCCAGCTCGAACGCAAGGCCCGCACGGTGCGGCATGCGACGCCCAACGAGCTGAAGGCCAAACTCGTCCGATACGGCCTCTCGCTCGGATACGAATACGAAGCGGTGCTCGACGCCGCCTCGGAGATGACCAAAAACACGGAACCATGCGACGATTTCTGATCCCGCTTCTCGCCACCGCCCTCGCCGCGGCCGCCTACGGCCAGCGGCTCGACCCCGCCGACTACGTCTATCCCGTGCTGGACGTGTCGCGGCTCTACGCCGCCAATTTCGGCGAACTGCGCCCCGCGCATTTCCACGCGGGCATCGACATCAAGACCGACGGCGTGGAAGGCAAGCCCCTCGTGGCCGTGGCCGACGGCTACGTGTCGCGCGTCTCGCTGGCCGCGGGAGGCTACGGACGGGCGATCTACCTGACGCTCGACAACGGCACGACGGCCGTGTACGGCCACCTGCAACGGTTCCGCGACGACATCGAAAAACGCGTGCGCGAAGAGCGCTACCGCAACCGTTCGAACGGCGCGGACCTCCGGTTCGACGCCGCGGAGTGGCCCGTCCGGCAGGGCGACACGATCGGATTTTCGGGCAACAGCGGCTCGTCGATGGGCCCGCACCTCCACTTCGAACTGCGCGACACGCCGACGCAACGGCTCCGCAACGTCGTGCGCGAAGGGGTGATCCGCCCCGAGGACGACCTCCCGCCCCGGATCATGCGCCTGCACTACATCGAGGTCGATACGCTGGACGGGATTCCCGTACACCGCCGTCCGGTCAGCTACGCCGTGGTGCGCGAAGCCGAAGGCCGCTACCGCCTGACGCGCGAAGAGCCCGTCGGCACGGGCCGCAAGGGGTACTTCGTGGCCGAGGTCACCGACCGCCGCAACGGCGTGCACAATACGTTCGGCGTCTGGCGCGTCTCGCTCGCGGTGGACGGCGAACCCCGCTTCGAATACCGCATGGACGGCTTCACGCACGACCTCTCGCGCTGCTGCGACGCCGTGAGCTGCTACCCCATGCAGCTCGGTTCGCGCAACGAGGCGATCCGGCTGGCGCGGATGGAGCGCTCGCCGGCATGCTTCTACCCCGTGGCCGAGGAGCGCGGCATCGTGCGTACCGCGCCGGGAGAGGTGCGCCGCGTCCGCATCGAGGCCGAAGACGACTGCGGCAACCGCTCGGCGCTGGAGTTCGACATCCGGGGCCGCGCCGACACCTTCCGCGCGAAGGCCGACCCGGCAGCCACGGCGCTCCGGCCCGAACGCACCTCGACGCTCCGCATCGGCCGCACGGCGCACGTCACCATTCCGGCCGGGGCGCTCTACGAACCGCTCTTCGTCCGCCCGGAGATCCGCACGGCCCCCGAAGCCCCGGAAGGCGTCGTCGTCCTCTCGCCCGCCTACCGATTCCTGGATTGCACCACGCCGCTGCGGCTGGCCGCGACCGCGGAGATCCGCGCCGACATCCCGCGGCCGCTGCAACTGCGCACGCTGCTGGCGGTCCGCAACCGCCACGGACGGCTCTCGCCCGCCGGCGGGAGATGCAACAACGGCATCGTGCGCGCCGCGACCCGCTCGACGGGCGACTTCGTCGTCGTGGCGGACACGCTGCCGCCCCGTGTCCGGCCCCTCTTCGAACGGGGCGCCGACCTTTCGCGGGCCGAAGGGCTGCGGTTCGGCGCCGGGGACAACTTCTCGGGCATCGCGGCCTGGTCGCTCGAAATCGACGGACAGTGGGTTCCCTGCGACCGGTTCCCGATCAAGGGAACGCTCGTGCACTTCTTCGACACGCCGCCCGCCCGCAGCCGCCACACGGTGCGCCTGAGCGTGACCGACGCCTGCGGCAACACGACCCGCTGCGAAACGGAATTCGTACGCTGACACGCCGGACAACACCCCAAAAAGAAAGCCGCCATGAATACCGAAAGACCGGAGGTGCTCTACCACTACACGACGATGAACACCCTCTGCAACATGCTCAACGGCGTGACCGACCGCGGGGACGGACAAACCCCGGACTACCGTTTCCGGATATGGGTATCCTGCGCCGACTACATGAACGATCCGCTGGAGGGGGTCTTCTTCCGGAAATGCCTCCACGAGGCATTCCTGCGTTACCAGTCCGCGCACGATCTTCCGGACAAATCCGGATACATGCCGTTCGCATTCACCGCACTGAACCTGAACCGGCAGACCTTCTACGCCTTCTCGCTCTCCGAACACGCCGACTCGCTGCCGATGTGGGTCGCGTACGGCAACAACGGCCAGGGCGTAGCGATCGGATTCGACACGGAGGAGTTCGCGCGGGCGGCGGCGGAATACCCCTACTGCCATTTCCTGAAAATGGCTTACAGGACCGGCGGGGAGTTCGCGGAGATGTTCTCCGACGAGGACATGGCGCGGGCCTACGAAGCGATCCGCCCGCGGGAGGACGGAGGCTGTTCGGTATGCTATGCCGACTACGACTTCCTGCACGACAAGTACAGCCATGTCAAGAACCGCTATTATGCCGCCGAACGGGAGTGGAGGCTGGTCTTCGACGACCGGCCCGACCTGCCCAAACAGTTCCGCGAACGGAACGGGCTGATCCTCCCCTACTACGAAATCGAGTTGCCGCTGAAGGTCATCCGGCACTTCGTCATCGGCCCGTGCACGAACCAGGCACTTTCCCGGAGCGCGCTCGAGTCCATGCTGTACCACAAGGCTCGGGAGTTCCGCAAGAACGAAAGGAAGGTTCTCCTTTCCGAGGTCCCCTACGTGCTGCGATAGCCGCCTCGGAAAGCAGTTGCGCGAACCGGATTCTCCGCCGCCGGCCCCGGCGGAATCCGCAGACGAAAAGTCCGCAGACCGAAACCGCGTCCCGAAAAGCGGAAAATCGGACGATTAAGTTTGCAGAAGCCCCGAAATTTCGTACTTTTGCACCTGCATCGCGCCGCGACGACGATGCGAGCGTCGGTTCCGTAGCTCAGTTGGATAGAGCAACAGCCTTCTAAGCTGTGGGTCTTGGGTTCGAATCCCAACGGAATCACAATAGGAATCCCCACTTCTATCTACTTCATTTATAGCGATTTAAACAATTCGCTATGGGTGTCTTTTTTTGTGTATTCTTCCCACTCCGGCTGGTACATTCCTCAAAAAAGGCCAAAAAATGATTGTTTTTGAGCCAAAAAATTGTCCAAAAATTGTCCAAAAAAAATTAAACAATGGCAACTTTCAAGGTTTGTGTCTTCAGGAATCATTTACGGAAGGATGGGACGTACAATGTGAAATTACGGATTACGCATAATTGCCAGACCCGAAAAATAAGCACTCCCTTTTACGTCGAGGAGGAAAATCTCTCCCCGGATCTTCAGATCACGGATGATGAACTTGTCGATCTTTGTGAGGATCTCTGTCATGAATGCCGAAGAATCACCCGAGAGTTAGGCTATAAAATCAACGGCATGACTATTGACGAGCTTGTCCATTACCTCAAACTGAAGTTGCAGGGCGGAGGCGATTTCCGTTTGGACTTTTGCAAATTCTGGAGAGAACAGGCAGAGACGATGAAACCTGGGACCCGTGGAATTTACATATCAGCTCTCAATGCCTTTCAGCGATTCATTCATGCAGAATCATACGATATCATGCGAATAACCTCACATACGGTCAATGATTTTTTGACATTTATCAAGCAGGAACCGTCGCAGCGAGGCTCAAACAGGTTGCGAGCCAAAACAGGCAATAGCTCATCCAAGACCAGGGCCGTATCTTTATACCTCGCATGTATGCGATCCATTTACAATCGGGCAAAATTTCAGTTCAATGACGAGGACTATGGGCATGTGCCTATCTCCAGAGCTCCGTTTGCCAAGATCAAGATACCGGAACATGTCGCAGCCAAACGCGCCATATCACCGGAGACTTTGCAGAGGATCATAGATCTTCCATATCGGGAGGTCACAATGCCAGGAGCGAAAAGGTTCAATCTTGCAAAGGATTGTTTCCTCCTCTCATTTGGGCTCATCGGGATGAACTCAGCCGATATGTATTCATGCAAGAATTTCGATGGGACGATTTTATTTTATGAACGACAGAAAACATGTACCCGGCGATCCGATCGTGCCGAAATGCAGGTGAGAATAGAGCCTGTGATCTCAACCTTGATGGCCAAATATCGGGACCCAACACATGGCCATGTGTTCAGATTCTATCGAGACTATATCAGTTCAGATGCGTTTAATAGGGCCTTGAATCGAGGTTTGAAAATGATTGCTGCCGATTTGGGCCTTCCCAACCTGCAGTTTTACGCCGCACGCCATACTTGGGCTACCATAGCTCGATCCAGATTGCTCAATATTGAGAAAGAGACCGTACATGAGGCCCTAAACCATGTAGATCTCAAGATGCGTGTCACGGATATGTATATCGAAAAGGACTGGAGTGTTATCTGGGAAGCGAATCGTAAGGTTCTTGAACTCTTCAAATGGCCGGTTTAAAAGTTCCATTTTTGTCCCGCAGTCCAATTTTAGGGATAAAAAAGTTCCTTTTTTGTCCCGCGCATAGTTCCCTTTTTGTCCCGCGCCCCCTCAAAAAAGTTCCTTTTTTGTCCCGCTATACCTATTATCTATATTTATCAAAGAATTTATCTTTGATAAATTCACTATACAACTTTGATAAATTTTATAACAACTGATAAATAAGCCAACTTCTTTACTCGCGCGCGCATGTGCGCGCACGCGAAGCAAAAAAGGAATTTTAGGCTAAATATATCCTATTTTTCGCCTAAAATTCGATAAAGAAACAGGAAATGACGTTGAATAGTGAAGGGAAGAGACAAAAATCAATTTCCCCGAAGTTCCTTTTTTGTCCCGTTTTTTGATGAGCGACCGAAATTTTCGTCGCTAAAATATGGGAAAAGTTCCTTTTTTGTCCCGTTTTTTATAACTCAATAATATTGAGCAAAATATAGCAAAACAAAAAAAGCCCAAACCGAAGTTTGGGCCGCAATGAAGAGTCATACTCATTAAAGTGGATCTCTTCCCTTCGCTACAAAAATACACAAGGGATCAACATGAACAAAATTCTAAAGTTATATCAAACAATAATATTAATATTATTTTATTCGTAACCAAATGAATTACAAAATATTACCCGCATACAACCATTTTGAAAGAGGATATAATTAACTATAAATAATATCAATATTATTTATTTGGGTTCAGCCATGGCCGGCTGCCGGCCCCCCCTGGCTTCACCGCCTCTTTCTTTGGGATTCGCTTCCAAAGAAACCGGCGGCAAAGAAAGAAGCCCGCGCCCCTGAACTCGCCGGGACCGGCGAATATCCCGCCGGCCCCGGCTCGCGGTCCTCTGCGCTCGGCAAGCTCGCTTGCGGCCCGGGGAGAGCGGTATGCCTTCTCACTCACAACACTCGGCGAAGGTAGCCGAAATCGTTGCGACAGCGGCAAGGACCGGCCAGGCCAGGAGCCTGGCCGTCCGCAGGTCCGGTGCGGAACTATTTGTCCGCGCTCCGCGCACGCCGGTTCCCGCCGTCAAATACTTCCTTCCGGCTCCTTGCCTTCGGGCAGTCGCCCCGATCGGCTGACACAGCCTCGCTGTTCCGAGCGTTTCGGCAGCTTTGAACTCTGGTCGGGAGGATAAATACGGCTTTCATATTATGGCAGATTTCCAGTATTACCAGGATGTGAAGATCACAGTCTGGGAACGCAAACCATTCATGGTCTGCGCCCAATCGCAGGAGGAGGCGGACCGCATCGCTGCGAGCTGCACGGACAGTATTTACGACATCGAGGATTGCCGGATCACGCCCCTGCAGGAGGATGACACCCTTTACGAAACGGCTGAGATCCTGCCCGTCGATGAAAATGGAGGATCAGCCACCATCGAGGTATTCACCCGAGATCACCGATTCATTGCAGATAACCGTAAAAACCAGTAGCCATGAAGCAAGAAATCAGACAGAACGGCAGAACGATCCTGCGGTCGGAAGAGCATCTTCAGATGATCTTCAGAAATATTGTCGGCCGAAACTTCTCGGGGCCGAGGTATCACGACTATATCGGGCATTGGGTCCTGTGCCGGGGCTTCGTGCCGGGTCCCGTCGAGTTATGGATCGACGGGCGGATGGTGGATCAGGGCGAGATCGGCACTCGCAGAAAGGAGGTCAGCCATGAATAGCCCCGGATTCAATGACAAGTTCGCAGCACTGGCCCGGCAGGAGGATGCCGGAACGGTATTCGACGATCTGCTGACCTATATCATTTCACTCTTCAGCTTCGAATGTCCGTGGGAACCCCGCGGGCATTATCGAATGCCGGATGTCCGCAGCCGGTTCTTCGAGCTTTTCCGGGAGATCGTGCTCCTGATGCAGAGCCGGCTTCAGAATGCCGGTGACTGGTATGATCCATTCGGCCTGTTTTATGAGACGTATGTCTCGTCTCAGAGCCGCAAAACGTGCTCCGGTCAGTTCTTCACACCTCCGCACGTCGTGGATCTGATGGTTCGGATGCAGGGCGGCCGCGAGTTTACAGGCGCCGGCATGTCGATCAATGACCCTGCTTGCGGTAGCGGACGTTTCCTGATAGCGTTCCACGCATTGTATCCGGGGAACTTTTGCTGTGGCGAGGACATTGACCGTACTTGCGCCCTGATGACCGTCTGCAATTTTATCCTGCACGGTGTCGATGGGGAAGTCATCTGGCATGACTCTCTGCAACCCGGAGCAGATCATTGCTCGGGCGCCTGGCGTGTCCGGCCGTTGCCTCTCCTGAACGGCCTTCCGATTGTCTGTCCGTTGGAGTGGAGTCAGACCCGTTGCTGTGCTGTATGGGAGCATCTTCGCACGCATGGAGAAACTCCCGGCGACGGCTCGGCGGCGGCCCGGCCCCGGCAGTTGCTGCTCTTCTGATGGAGAACCTGTAAAGGTTCTCTTTTTTTGCAGCGGATCCGGCCATGACCGGCTGCCGGGCAGTACCCGGCTTCACCGCCTCTTTCTTTGGGTCTCGCTTCCAAAGAAACCGGCGGCAAAGAAAGAAGCCCGCGCCCCTGAACTCGCCGGGACCGGCGAATATCCCGCCGGCCCCGGCTCGCGGTCCTCTGCGCTCGGCAAGCTCGCTTGCGGCCCGGGGAGAGCGGTATGCCTTCTCACTCACAACACTCGGCGAAGGTAGCCGAAATCGTTGCGACAGCGGCAAGGACCGGCCAGGCCAGGAGCCTGGCCGTCCGCAGGTCCGGTGCGGAACTATTTGTCCGCGCTCCGCGCACGCCGGTTCCCGCCGTCAAATACTTCCTTCCGGCTCCTTGCCTTCGGGCAGTCGCCCCGATCGGCTGACACAGCCTCGCTGTTCCGAGCGTTTCGGCAGCATAGAACTCCGGCGCCAGGAGGGTAAAGTCGGCTGGAATTTATGGAAAACAAAGCGAAAAAGTGTGCTTCGTGCGGTCTCACGCTCACGCTGGATCATTTCAGGAAGACCCCGTTTTCTTCGGACGGCTATTCCAGAATGTGCAAGCAGTGCATCCGGGCGCAGCGGGTTCAGGGACGACGCGGTTCCGGGAATCCGGAGCTGGCAGGGTATCCTGCCCGGGTGCTTATCGACGAACTTCGGGCACGCGGGTATGCGGGGACCTTGAAGATCACACAGGAAATCAAGGTCTGACCTGATTCCCGGAGAGCCCCCCTGGCGGCTCTCCTTCTGTTTTCCCTGCTCCGGCCGTTCCGGGTTCATGTCCGGGGAGCGTGCTGTTCCGTCAGCGCCCCTCCCTCCGGTCGGGAGAGCGGAAGTTTTTCTCAGACAGACCGGGATGCGCATCCCGGCCGGTCGGCGGGTTCCCGATTTACGCCCGGTTCTCCTCCCCTTACACGTTGCCTTCAGGTCCTTTCTGCTACAAAGGTCGATCACCGGATTTTGCCGTCTCGATGAACCCGGAAATTATTTTCCTCCGGGCCCTGCGGGTTAAGAAATTTACCCCGGCAACGCCGGGGCACGCTGAAGAAATTTCTTAAAAAATAATTTCCGGAACCCCCGTCCGGTTCATCGGTTTTCGGCTGCCGTGAGGAGGATTCTTTGTGATGAATCACAAAGAATCCGTTTTATGTCTTTTTCGGCAGCCTGTGCTTATTTGACAAAATCCGGCTCTCGGTGTCCGTAGCAGAAAGGCTCTAAAGGCAACGTGTAAGGGGATGACCCCCGTTCTTTGAAATCTCGATACCGTCCGTCCCGGCAGGAAGGGGATTTTCCTCCCGGCCTGCCTTCGAAAAACAAGGTTTGTCCCATAGAAAGGATAAAGGGCGTGACGAGGATGAAGATCGGGATTTCGGACCGAATGGTTCTTTGACATGCGGGAGCTTCGCTCGGAGGACGACGAGCTGCGGGGAGCGACACCCCGGCGAGGCGCGAAATCACCTTTAAACATTTACGATTATGGGAAATGACTTGTTTCATGTGAAACCGCTGCAAGATGGCGGTTACGCCGTAATGGACCGGATCGGCGAACCGGCAGAACTGATTGCGGGCGATCGGGAAACCGCTTCGACCGAAGAGAACGGCGTCAAGACGTTCACCTATCCCGAAGGTACGGCCGTCGGCTATTTCACCAAATCCGAATACCAAAAGCCCGGGATATACAAGGACCCCGAAGGATACACGCCCAACGCGTGGGTAGGGTCGAATTGCCCGAAAGACCGGTTTTTGCCCGTCAAGGAAGTGGCCGGATACATTCGCGAATATATCAAAAGCGATCCCGAGTTACGCGCGTGCAAATGGTCGGTAACGACCGAAAGCACCCCGGGTTGTCAATCCCTTACGGTCGCACTCATGGCCGGGCCGTTCGATGTCTTTTCGGAGGAGTGGAAGGAAAAACACCCCTACGACGTGAAAAACGGATACACGCAGCACGGAGACTGTGAAAAGGCCGTAACGCCGGAGGCATTCCGCGTTATCTCGAAGGTCAAGGCGTTCGCGATGTCCTACAACCACGACGACAGCAACGGAATGATGGATTACTACGACCGCGGGTTTTATGACCATTACGAGGTGGGCAAGTGGAACAAGCCTTATACGAAAACGAAGTCCGCAGCACGCAAATATATCAACGTATATAAAGCCGAAAATCTGCCGTGTTTTTACAATTACTGCAAGGCCTCCGGACTTATCACGCCGAAAGATATTGAATATCATAATTTTGAATGGTTTAACGCACTCGACTATTTGGACTGCGGCCCCGGAACGTTTAAAATAAACGGGAAAGAGGGGTATTTTTCCGACTGTATGGATATTGACGGCCAACCCGTGGTATTCTACCTTTACACGTGGGATGACGATAGCACAGCGCGGGATATGTTGCGCGACTTTTTCGAACGCCCGCAGCGCTTTGATAATTCCGACGCACTGCAAAATCGGGACGCATGGGAAAAAATGATGTCGGGTGTAATGTTTCGTCGCAATGACCATTGTGCATATTACAGATATGGAAGCCGCCAAGCAGAAAACCGACCGGAACCCGCAGCGCCCGCGGCCGGATCGCTCCGGATCGTGGACTATTCCGAAAAGGCTGTCGCCGTCGTTGGAGACACGAAGCCGGTCAAGGACATTTTGCGGAAGCTCGGCGGCCGATTCAATTCCCGCCTGACATGCGGCGCGGGCTGGGTGTTTCCCAAGAAAAAGGCCGACGAGGTACGGGCGGCGTTGACTCTTTAACACCTACGATCTGAAGGAAGTGACAAAACGTGTACGCTTCGGACGGTATCCCGTTCGTATCCAGATAATACCCGGTTATCTCTCAACCCCGACGGTGCGACCACCGAGACGGAACGCCCCCGCGGATAATACGGCCCCGGGGCATCGAAGAGAAACCCGGCAGCATAGGCGGCACAAGTGCCGCCTATGCTAATACTCTTCCGTCGGGAACCTGCCCTGCCCCGTGTCGGTCTGTTCCCCGGTCGCTGAGGCGAACAGCCGGGCGGCCCGCTCTCTAATGTGTCGGCAATTCATTCTAAGCGGTCCCGCTCCATAGAGCGGTTGCCGTCCGGAAGGCCGTCTGTACCGCCTCTTTCTTTGGCCCGGTCCGCCTCGGTTCGGGGTCAGAAGGATACCGAGAGTGCAGAAAAGAGTAAATATCAAGTTCACAGTTGATTAATTCTCTGTTCTGCATATGCTCGGAGTAATGGAAACAGCAAACTCGGGCAGGTTTAACGGTAAGTTCAGTTACTTATCCGTTACCTGCCCGAAATGCTTTGTTTTGCATTAAGGTATTTACTTTCAGCTTCTTGCATCAAAATTCTGCGTAACAAATAACTTGACTAAACGTTTAACGAATCCACAAAGTTCAAGTTATCATGCAACGCAGTACGTTCAAAGTCCTTTTCTATGTGAAAAGGCAGTCGGAAAAACACGGTCAGGTTCCCGTCATGGGCCGTATCACCATCAACGGCACGATGTCTCAGTTCAGCTGCAAACTCTCCGTTCGGGCCTCGCTTTGGGATGCCAAAGCAAACAAAGCCTCCGGGAAAAGCCTCGAAGCCCAACGTCTCAACGAGAAACTGGAAAACATCAAGACCAATATCGGCAAGCAGTATCAACGCCTCTGCGACCGGGATTCGTATGTCACGGCCGAAAGAGTCCGCAACGCTTTCCTCGGTATGGGCGACGACTGCCGCCTGCTATTGCAGACCTTCGACGAATACCTTGCAGGTTTCCTCAAACGCGTAGGCAAAGACCGCACCTATTCCAGCTATAAGGACTACTGCAAACGCCGCCGCCGTCTGGCCTCCTTCCTCGAATACGAATACCATGTCAGGGACATTGCGTTCAAAGAGCTGAAACGGGATTTTATCGAGAAATTCGTGGTCTATCTCTCCTCGGTACAAGGTATGCGTTCCGGGACGATCCATTCGACCATCAAGAAACTGAAGCTGATGACTTATACGGCGTATAAGAACGGCTGGATTGCGTCCGACCCTTTCGCCGGGTTCTATGTCAAGGTGGAATACTCGGAACGTCGCTATCTGTCTGCTTCGGAACTGCAGGCCGTGATGGACGTCAAGCTCCCCAACTACCGGACGGGCATCAACCGGGATGTTTTCGTCTTCTGCGCCTTTACGGGCCTGAGCCATGCGGACGTGGTGAAACTTACCCATGCGGACATCCATACGGACGACAACGGAGAGCGGTGGATCATCGACAAGCGTCAGAAGACGGGTACACAGTTCCGTGTCAAACTTCTTTCCGTCGCCGAAATGCTCTACGAGCGTTATAAGGACCTGCACTTGGCAGGAGAGAAGGTTTTTCCGCTCAAAGGTAACTACAAGACGCTGAACATGTCGTTGCGACAGGTTGCCAGACATGCCGGTCTGTCGTTCAACCCCACGATCCACATGGCGCGGCATACCTTCGCCACGACGGTCACGCTCACGCAGGACGTACCTCTGGAAACGGTTAGCAAGATGCTGGGGCACAAACATATCACCACGACCCAAATCTATGCTAAAATCACCAACGATAAGATCAGACAGGATATGGCGGCGTTGAGCGAGAAACTCGACCGCGTTTTCAAGGTCGCGCAGGAACCCGGCATTATCCCGAAATATCGTATATATCCAATATCCCTGTAACCCCTTTCCGCCGGCAGGGAATTTATCGCCGGAGATGGAAATCCGCAAGGCCGTGCGAATCGCCCGAGGGCGAGCCTTGCGGATTTCCATTCCCGGCGTTTTGCCGGTCGCTACCGCCGGAATAGGCGGACTTCTGCGGCTCGGACGCTACCCAACGGGCGGGAACTCTGATAGTCGCAGTCCACGACCAGCACATCATGGCCGACCGTGTAATGCAGACAGCTGGCCAAAAGCACCGTGAAGGTCGATTTCCCCACGCCGCCCTTCTGGTTGCAGACCGAGAGGCAGAAGTACCTCTCCGGTTCCCGATTCGATGATTCCATTCTCTCTGTATTTAAGTGGTTGCATATTCATTGCGGGATTCGCGGATATCCGGATTTACAGAAATATATATTTCTTGATTTCCGGAAATCTGTAAATCCGGAGTGAGCCGGATAACCGGAGATTCCTCCGCTCCGATATTTCTCTCTTTGCAGACAGAAGCGTTGATTCGCATCAATCCGTCTGCAAGATAATACGTCGTCCGGCCCCTGCTTCCGAGTGTCCTCGCCAGGCCGTCTATGTCCGGTAACGGCGCTTTTTATCCCTGAAAACCATCGTAACATTGCACCCGGAACCGACCCGGAATCGGCCGTCGCGGCGGAGGATTCCGAAAACTTCGGGAAGAGATGCTCCAGTGCGGATTCTTACCCTCGCTAGAGGGTAGCGAGCTGTACCTTTGTCCGACAAATTGGCATTTGTCCGACAAAGGTGCTCGCTCTGCGAGGCCGGGTGGCGTTCCCGAGTCACGCCACTTTAACTACCAAATACTATGACAACCGCTAAAAAGAGAACCGGACGCCCGACAACGACAAATCCCAGAATCCACAGGTATAATTTCAAACTCACGACGGAAGAGAACATCCGCTTTAAGCAGATGCTTTGTGAGGCCGGAATGGAGCACAACCGCAGCCGTTTTATCGTCAAAAGAATCTTTTCCGAACGCTTCGAAGTCGTCAAACACGACCCTTCGAAAGTACAATTCATCGCGCGGCTGAACGACTTTTACTTCCAGTTTCAGAAGCTGGGAAATAACTATAACCAGATTGTAAAGGTCATCAATGCACATTTTTCCAACGTCGCGATCCCGCATCAGATCGCCGCATTGGAACAGCGAACGAGAGAATTAAAGGCTCTGAGTATCGAGATTCTGAGCCTTGCAAAACAAGCTAAGGAATGGTTGCGAATATAAGATCGGGCTCCTCGCCCGGTGGAGCGTTGTATTATAACAAGGAGAAGGTAGATAAGGATGAAGCCGAGGTGCTCCTCTGGCAGAAGATGCTCGAACCATACGATAAACGCGGACGCCTTGATATTGACGCTTGTATGGATAGTTTCCGGCCGTACCTCGAAGCCAACCGCCGGACTACGAATACGGTCTTCCATGTCTCACTGAACCCTTCGCCGGAAGACAGATTGACCGACGGACAGCTCCGGGACATCGCGCAGGAATACATGGAACGTATGGGTTATGGCGAACAACACGGACAAGGATGCCGATGCCGCGACCGTGCTGGCCCCGCGTGTGGCCGATGAGATGCTCACGCCCTACCGGTCGTTCCTGCAGCGGGAAATTCCGGCCGCCGATGCCGCCGCGTTCCGCCGTGACCCGCAGCGTCTGGTGGCGTGGTGCCGCGACAGCCTGACCCTGCGTCCGGAACTCTGCACCGTCTCCACGACCATCTCGCCCGAAGGCGTGTGGCGTAGCCGGACGGCCGACAAACTCTCGCGGGCTATCTTCTTCGTTGCCGCGGCCCGTTCGCTCGGCATCCCGGCGTGGATCGACCGTGTTACGGGCAACCTCTTCTACCGCCATGCCGGGAAGGATGTGCCCGTCGATTTCGACGCGGCCGGAAGCCGGGAGCTGGAGACCGGGCGGCTGCAATTGAACTATGCGCCGATTCCGCGTCTCGACGATCCGGAGTATTTCCGGCACTTCTCCCTTTCGCGCTTCGACGGGCAGTCGTTCTCCCTGCTGAACTATCCCGATTTCGAGCGGTGGAGCGAACTGTTCCGGGCTCCCGCCGATCTGGAAACCGGTTATTATATGCTCGTGACGGGCAGCCGGCTCGCTAGCGGCAGCGTGCTGGGGAACGTGTCGTTCTTCAACGTCCGTCCGGACAGCACGACCGAAACGAACCTGACGATGCGCGACAATTCGGAGGCGGTCCGCGTGATCGGGAGTTTCGATTCGGAGTCGAAATTCATCGACGCCGCGACGGGCTCCGAAACGTCGATCCTCACGACTGCGGGACGTGGTTATTTCGTGGTCGGATTGCTGGGCGTCGGGCAGGAGCCTACGGACCATGCGCTGAAGGACATCGCCGCCAAAGCTGCGGAGCTGGAAGCGTGGGGACGCTCGCTGATCCTGCTCTTCCCTGACGAGGGGGCGTACCGGAAATACACGGCGTCGCCCGCGGCCCCGCTGCCGGCGACCGTTACCTTCGGCATCGACCGCGACGGCTCGGTCCGCCGGCGGATTCTCGAAGCGATGCAGCTGCCGGGGAACGTCCCGCTTCCGGTCTTTCTGATCGGCGATACGTTCAACCGTGTCGTGTTCGAATCCCACGGCTATACGATCGGCCTCGGCGACCGTCTTTTGCACACCATACACCAATTATGACCTGAATTTATGACGACTGAACTTTGCGCCTATACCTGCGATGCGTGCGATATAGCCCGGCGGACGGGCGTCACGCGCATCGAGCTCTGCGCCGCTCCCCTCGAAGGCGGCACGACCCCTTCCGCCGGACTGATCCGCTATGCCCGGAGCCTGCCGGGCCTGCGGTTGAGCGTGATGATACGCCCCCGGGGCGGAGATTTTCTCTACACCGACGACGAGGTGGCGCTGATGACCGAAGAGATCCGCCTCGCCCGCGAATACGGAGCCGACGGCGTAGTTTTCGGACTGCTGACACCGGATGGAGAGGTGGACGAGACGCGCACGGCGCAACTTGTCCGCGAGGCCGAGGGGATGGAGGTGACGTTCCACCGGGCGTTCGACATGACGCGCGATCCCCGGCAGGCGCTCGAAGCGGTCATCCGCACCGGATGCCGCCGGGTGCTTACCTCCGGAGGCCGCAATACGGCGCAGGAGGGTGTCGGGACGCTGCGTGCCTTGGCGGCGCAGGCGGCCGGACGCATCGAGGTCATGGCGGGGAGCGGCGTCAATCCGTCGAACGCCCGTCTGCTGGCTGCCGCGGAAGTCGATGCCCTGCATTTCAGCGCCCGCCGGGAACGTGAAGGTGCGATGCGATTCCGCAATCCGCAGGTGTCAATGGGCGGATGCGCCGGTGTTCCGGAATACTCCGTGACCGATGCCGACGAAACTCTCGTCCGGCAGATACTCACCGCATTGATAAGTCATTGCTAAAAAATATAATTTCTCACTTCCAATAAGGCTATCCTTGCCATACTGCCAAGATTTTCCTGCTTCTACGCTACAAGTAATCCTTGGATGGAATAAGATTCGAAAAGTAAATGAAGATTCCTTTGAAATCAACAACTATCCGTTTTAATCATAACCTAACAAACTCTTCTCAGCGATGAAACTTCTGATAGTCAATAGCTACCCTTGCCGCTATGACACGCAGTCAACAAAGCAAATGTGAAAGATGCGATTTACTGGACGGATGTTTATGGCTTTTCGATAACTGATTTAAGAATACTATATCAGCAAGTTTCTTAAAAAATGCCAGCGTCGGCAACTTTGATATATTTGGAATAGTGAAAATGAATTTATAACCGTATGGAACAACGTATTACATCATTATTACTTCCCGCTCCCGAAAGTTTAGTTTATCCTTTTGTCTATATATCCAAACCAATTTAAACCTATTTCTATTGACTGCAAATTATATATGCTGGTGAAAAAAGAAAAATAGAGTTTCTTTCTCTTTTTGCCAGTATCTGTCTATTTAATACAATGAAAAACGAGAGAAAACAGAAATAAAAACATCTCCTAGCACATTTACCCCTTAACAACAAATATCCTTTTCTGTTTTCTTATAATCACTCTATTTGTATGCAAATTGCATGTTTGTAAAATATTGACATTGATGTATTTATGCTATAACCAACTGATATTCAGTATAAAATAGATAGAGTTTTGTATAGGTTAATTATAGCCTGTTAGGAACGATAAAACAAATTCTCCTGATTGAGCAGAAAACTAAAACTCAAACCAGCAAGACTCAAAATAGTGGACATGTTAGGATTGTTGTTATAGAAAAACGTTCCACTTATTGCGGACGCAGGATTATGAATCTGCCGTTTACTGTAAATTCGCACGTTCACTTCGCAACAAATATTGCCCGTTTTTGACAGATAATCAACCAAACAATTCCTGCATGTAAGATTCGGAAAGCCGAACTCTATCAAATGCCGTGCCCTCGACCGAAAAAGGGATCGTTCGAAATTTATAGAAACAAATGCTCCATACATTGAATGCAGAAGATGATGAAGAGTAAATTTACTCTTATTTTTTATCCATATATCCAGCCATGCAATTCGTCATTCAGATAATTTCCATTTTCGTACATGACCCCACCCCAATAACCACTATGACCCGTACAATGAAAACCCTAGAATATTTCGAGCTCATCGGGATGCTCGAAACATCACCCAATAGTTGAATACAGGGGTGTATAATTCTTATAATACCATGCTGATTACATCCAAATTCCGGCGAAAATAAATTTGGCGGTTAGAAAAATTGTGCCTATTTTGTATCAGGTTATTTGAAACGTGGTATTTTTATGCAACAAACTGAAAATGAACCGTTGCTTTCTCGTTACCTATTATTCTATACAAAAATGTAACGACCCGAATTATCGAATCGTTACATCTGTTTAATCCCATACCCCAAAGAAACCGGCGGCAAAGAAAGGTCCCGCGAACCCCTGAACTCCCCGGAATCCCTGCGGGCTCCCGGCTCGCGGTCCTCTGCGCCCG